>OGGA01001974.1_pt1 | contig 9708 bp, 9 predicted proteins | sample 1571041 | NCBI WGS metagenome assembly OGGA01 (sample SAMEA2582057, study PRJEB24529) | metagenome | biome: Human gut stool | place: China | collected 2011 | reverse complement strand
CTCATGCCTTGTACATACATTTCATTTGTGCCCGTTCCTTCTGGTTCTACGAATAATTGATGGCGTTCTTTATCGGCAAAGCGCACCACTTTATCTTCGATGGAAGGACAGTAACGAGGGCCTACGCCTTCGATTTTGCCACTATACATAGGAGCCCGGTGAATATTGCTATGAATGATTTCGTGCGTTTCTTTATTAGTATAGGTCAACCAACATACATCTTCATTACGATTAATCCATTCATCCATGAAGGAAAATGCGTGATGATGTGCATCGCCTTCTTGAACTACCATATTTTCGAGGTTTAAAGTACGTTTATCTACACGTGCTGGTGTACCCGTCTTAAAGCGCATCAATTCAATACCATTATCGAGTAAGGATTGAGAGAAATGTTCCGCTACGCGTTGACCATTTGGACCGCCCACATAATCGATATCACCGATGAGGATTTTACCTTTCAAATAGGTACCTGTACAAAGAATAATAGCCTTAGCACCATAAAATTCACCAAGCTCTGTAACGATACCTATTACCTTATCATCCTCAACCTTAAGTTCTGTCACCATGATTTGCTTAACATTGAGATTATCTGTATTCTCCAATGTTTGTTTCATCAAATGTTGGTATTTAATCTTGTCGGATTGGCAGCGCAAAGAATGAACGGCAGGTCCTTTGCCCATATTGAGCATACGCATTTGGATAGCTGTAGCATCCGCATTGATACCCATTTGACCGCCTAATGCGTCAACTTCGTAAACAAGATGGCTTTTACCAGGGCCACCCACGGCAGGGTTGCACGGCATAAGCGCAATATTATCTAAACTGATGGTCGCCATCAACGTGCGATGACCCATGCGGGCAGCGGCGAGGGCCGCCTCACAACCAGCATGACCACCACCGATGACGATGACATCATAATTATCTACTGTGTACATATGAATTTCCTTATATATTACTTATATTGAAAGCTTATTTTATTTAAATCACGAGGCCGTAGGCCGAGTTCCCCCTATTCTCCATAGAGTGGCAATGAGGGCTTTCAAAAAACGACTTTGGCCCTATCCCGAAGGGATAGACCCGGCCAGTGGAGGCTTTTTGGAAGTACTCATTGTCATCATCACTTACCTAAACAGAATCGACTGAATAGTTCGTCGATCATGGATTCTCGGATGGTGTCGCCCGTGATGTCGCCTAGTAGTTCCCAAGCGCTACGCAGGTCGGTGGCTACAAAGTCTACAGGCATGCCCATGTCGATAGAGGAGAGGGCTTGTTCGACTTGTGCCTTTGCTTGTTCCATGAGGCTAATGTGGCGCACGTTACTGATCATGGCGCTGTTGTCTTGTTTTACGCGACCGCCGTAGACGAGTTCTTGCACCCATTTAGAGAGAACTGCAGAGCCTTCGCCTTCTTTAGCACTGATTCGTTCGATAGCCGTGAAGGTTCCGTGTTCCTTAATATTTTCGTCTGTAACGACTTGAGCCACATCAGACTTATTAAGGAGTACGATGGTGTTCAAACCGCTGACAGAGGTCAAAATTTCGATTTCTTCAGAGTTTAACGGAGTAGATCCGTCAATAACACAGAGCACGATGTCTGCTTTGTTAATATAATCTCGAGCGCGCTCAACACCAAGGGCTTCCACCGTATCTTGTGTGTCGCGAATACCTGCTGTATCAATAAGGCGTAAAGAAATACCTTCTACGGTCATATATTCTTCAATACTGTCACGTGTCGTCCCCGGAATATCCGTTACGATAGCGCGGTTTTCGCGCAAGAGAGCGTTCATCAAGCTCGATTTACCTGCATTTGGACGGCCTACAATAACCGTTGTAATACCGTCGCGAATTAAACGGCCTGTGTTTGCTGTAGACAACAATTCATCCATAGCTTTCAAAATAGGCTGCAACTGTTCGCGCACCTCTTGGCTCGTTACGTCTTCGATATCCTCCTCAGGATAGTCGATAGTTACCTCTAAATGAGCAATCATAGCGATGAGCTGTTCACGCACATCTTTTACAAAGGACGAAACAGTTCCATCTAGCTGAGCCACAGCGAGGGAGAGGGAGTCCTCTGTTTTTGCTTCAATAATATCAATGATCGCCTCCGCTTGGGTGAGGTCGATACGTCCGTTCATAAAGGCACGCTTCGTAAATTCACCGGCATCAGCCATGCGCACATCGTGATTTACGAGCAATTTCAAGATTTGTCGAACCGGCACAATACCGCCGTGACACTGAATTTCTACCACATCTTCCGCCGTGTAAGAATGAGGGCCTTTCATTAATAACACAAGAACCTCGTCGATGGTCTTGTTCGTCGCTGGATCCACAATAGTCCCGTATTGAATCGTTCTATTTTGGCGGTCCATCAACGGCACGGTGCCAGCGCTCTTGAACAGGCTATTTACAATAGGAAAACTATCCTTGCCGCTAACACGAATAATACCAACCCCACCGATGCCGGGCGGTGTCGCAATGGCCGCTATTGTATCATCTATATACATACATATCTCCGTATTTCGATTATTATCTTTTATATGTTCTTCGCCTGTGAAAGTTAAACTAAACCAATCTTACCCGTGCGAAGATTAACTTAGGTTAGCTTTCACCATAACCTAAAGAATAAAGGGAACAGCCCTCAAGTAACGGAGAATACCAGTTACCTGAAAGCTGCACCATTATATTTTATTTTTTGTACGAAATCACAACGTGACGGAACGGTTCGTCCCCTTCGCTGTTCGTAACAATGTGTTTGTCCCCTTGAAGGGCAGTGTGAATGATTTTACGTTCAAAAGCATTCATCGGTTCTAAGGAAACCTTTTGACGGTTACGTTTTACCTTAGAAGCCAAGCGTTTCGCGAGATTCACCAATGTTTCTTCTCGGCGAGAACGATAATTTTCCACATCTACCACGATATGGCAATGACCAGATACATCCTTGTGAGCCACGAGATTTGTTAAGTATTGAATGGCATCCAATGTTTGACCATGTTTACCGATCAAAATACCTAGCTCTTCGCCGTGTACTTGGAATGTAATTTTATCTTTCGTCATCATTTTTTCGATAACAACAGTGAGGCCCATTTGTGTAAACATATCATCGAGGAATTGTTTACCTTTTTCAGCAATTTCTTGTTGATCCTCTTTTGAAAGTTCCTTTTTAGAAGGTTTTTCTTCTACAGTACTTTCAGAAGTTTCAGCTGTCGTATCTTGTACTTCTGTTTCGCTTATTGCCACTGGTTCGGAAGCAATAGCTACAGATTGTTCTTTAACATTAGCTGCTTCTTCTGCAGTAGCAGATTTAGCTAAAGCGGTGAAGAATAAGCGAACAACTGCTGGTTTACGACCAATGCCTAAGAATCCACTAGAAGGTTGTTCTAAGACCTTAGTTTCTACCAATTCTTGACCTTCAGAGGCCAATTGAGCTACACCTTTAGCAATGGCATCTTCAATGGTTTTAGCAGATACATCGATAAATTCCATAGTGCCTCCTATTATTTAGCTTCTAAGCCTTTGTAAATGAAATGTTGTTGTACAAATTGGAACACATTGGATACGATCCAGTAAATAACTAAGCCAGAAGGGAAGTTAAGAGAAATGTAACCAATGAATAGAGGCATAAAGATTGTCATAATCTTTTGTTGTTGCGCAGCAGCACCAGTTGCACCGCTACTAGTTTGACGGGACATAATCCAAGTGGACACCGCACTCAATACTGGCAAGATGTACATAGGATCTGGTTCGCCAAGGCTAGGAAGCCATAAGAAATGTACATAGTTTTGATTGTATGGATAGCTTTGTAAAGCATAGAAGATAGCGATCAAGAATGGCATTTGCACCAATAGAGGCAAGCAGCCCGCTAATGGGTTAACGCCCATTTCTTTGTACAATGCACCCATTTCCGCTTGCAATCTTGCAGGATCGTTTTTGTATTTGTTCTGCAATTCTTGCATGCGAGGCTGTAACTCTTGCATAGCCTTCATGGATTTGATTTGTTTAACAGTAAGTGGTGCCAAAATCGCTTTAATAACGATTGTTAAAAGGATAATAGCCACACCGTAGCTTGGATAACCTATCATTTGAGTCAATTGGAACGCATAGGTTACCAATGTGCTCATTAAATCAACGATAGGTTGGAAAATACCACTTAAAAAGTCCATTGTTTCTCCTTTTTCATACAGTCCGAAATCGTCCTTTGCGCATCTATATATCGTTATGGTATGGTCTAAATTTCATCCATACAGATGCTCAGGTATTTCCAAAACTGTGCTAGATAATGATGGTGAAAGTTACTTTCACAGAACACATCCAGTCTAATCCCAAAGGGGTTAGGGAACTGGATCGTAGCCACCCTTATGGAAAGGATGACAGCGAAGAATGCGTTTTAAACCCATCCAGCTACCTTTCAAAGGACCATATTTTTCGATGGCCTGCAGAGTATATGTGGAACATGTCGGATAATAACGGCAACATCCAGGTTTTAAGGGAGATATGGCGAGCTGATAGAACCTAATTAAAAGTCGTAAAAGCATGATTATACAGCGTTTCATGGAAACCTCCATATACACAAAAAGGACCAAAGCCTCTAACTTGTGGTCCTATTTATCATTTTGTATCAATAATTTGCTTTTTCGCAAGAGATACAAAATCTCCTTTTCCGCTTTTTCGTAGGTAGCGTTTTTCAGAGGGCCACGTCCAACAATTACGATATGATACCCTTCGCGAATGGCGTGCTGATTGAGGCGATATACCTCTTTCATAAGGCGTCTAGCTCGATTGCGCTCCACTGCACAACCAACCTTTTTACCTGTTACAAAACCAATGCGAGTAGGTTGCTTTGCCACGGGCATACGATACAGTACACACATACGTCCTACTTCGTATTTACCGTGCTTATATACAAGGCGATATTCATTATTGTGTGTCAGTCGTCTTGCTTTATCAAGGCAATAATCCATATGCATTGTCCTTAAGTCCTAAGAATAGAAAAACTTGGCAGCAGCGCCAAGTTTTTTCTCCTGCCTAACAGCTATTATATTATGCAGATAAGCGTTTTCTGCCTTTTGCACGTCTTCTTTTCAAAACGAGACGGCCACCGATAGTTTTCATGCGTTCACGGAAACCATGGGTACGTTTTCTCCAAAGAGTATTTGGTTGGTAAGTACGTTTCATTAGTAAAACACCTCCTCGTCATTCTGTATTGTTTTACTTATACCATAACAGGGTAATTATAGAGGTAAAACGTAAATTTGTCAATATAATAAAGGCATTCTGCTTGTGAGTTCTTGTATTTCTATAATAATCCTATCACACATTTCATCCAATAATTGATGTTACGTTTCCAGGGGGAGGAATATAGGTCTCCTTCATCGCTCCATACGACGCGTAAAGTCGCTCAAAAGGACCCTATATTCCCTCCCTAAGTAAACCCTAATGTCACCTTCAATACCACTACACGATGTAAACGTAACATCAATTTATCAGCATACAAGAACTCACATTCTAATCTTTTTATATTTTGGCAAATTTACCTTTTGATCTCTAGTTGAAAGGAGGGAGGAATAGATGTTTTTTCTCCCTCCATACGACGCGTAAGTCGGTCAAAAATCCACATCTATTCCTACTCCTAACACACTCTAATGACTACTAATATACCTACCACCAGTATAAAAAGTAGTATCAGTTTTTATAACAAATCTAAAAGTCTTTCAGAATACAGATCTAAGGATGTGTTCAAATTTTACCTTTTATCCTTTGGGGAAGGAGATAGGGACCGATGTTACGTTTCCAGGAGGAGGCGTAGATGCTGTTAATTTCCTCTGACTTCTCTCCTCAATTTTCATTTAAGTTGTGTAGATAATGTTTTATAAACAAGTCTAATGTAGATTGATAAAAGGTATATCTATTACTTTTCTAGTTGTGTGTATAGAAATTATAAAATTATCTGCTTGGAGGAGGGGAAGTGAAACTACTTTTTGAGTGACTTACGCGTCGTATGGAGCGATAAAAGTAGTTTCACTTTCTATCCAAAAAGTAATAGATATACCAAGAGAAAATTAAAATATACATTATAAACAGTTTATAAAAGTTATCCACAGATTGAATGACAAATTACTTATTTTTTGGTACAATCATACTTGAAATTAGGGAAAATTATATATTTTTATAGGTTTTTGATGGATAACTTTCGAGGTTATCCACATTTTTTCTCTTCTAACTTATAAAAACTAAAAAGTCAGTAATTATCTGGTTAGAATAGACTTTTATTTTTACTTATTCACAGGTTGTACACAAGTTATTCACAGGAATAATAGGTTTTTCCACAGTTTTTACAATGGTTATACACATTATTTCTAAAGTTATACACATTTATCGCAATAGTTATTCACAAGAGGCACGTCATGCAGTCATTTGATTTAAATAATATATGGGAACATATATTGCTTGAGGCGAAAAAGAATATGCAACATTTACCTGATGCATTGTATTTGCGCGTCACGTCATCGTTGATTCCCATGTCTCTCGAAAGTCATTCGATCCATATTGGGGTCATGCAAACATTTGTAAAAAACTTAATCGACCAGCAGCCGCAGATTAGCAAGGCTTTACAAGATGCGATTACCACGGTCATCGGTTCCCATCGAGATATGGTATTATTCGATTTTAATCAAGAGAGTATAGATACTAATTTTGTTGATGAAAGTCTCATCGATACGCCAGTTGTAGCACCGCCAATGCCTTTACCACCTATAGTAGAGGAAAAAGCTCATCAAGAAGAGTTCTACAAACCAATCTATCAAGAACCTGTCTATATCGACCGCACACCAGCACCTGTGAATATTCCAGATGAGCCAATGGTAGCGCCTAATAAAACAGTTGAAACTACAACACCTACATTATAGTCTGATAATGTTCCTGTAGACTTGTCATTATCTAATCTCAATCCGGCGTACCGTTTTGATAACTACGTAACGGGCAACGCCAACCGCATTCCTTTTGGAGCTGCTCAAAATGTAGCTGAATTTCCAGGCGGCGACTACAATCCACTCTTTATCTACGGTCCATCTGGCCTCGGAAAAACACACTTGATGCATGCCATTGGCAATGCTATCAAGGAAAATCATCCACATATGAAGGTCATGTCCATTACGAGCGAAAACTTTATGAATATTTTCGTCGAAACATTGCAGCGCAACCAAGGTAAATTATTCCGCAACACATTCCGCAATATCGATGTTCTCATGATTGACGATATTCAGTTCCTTGAAAGTCGTGAAAGTACGAAAACTGAGCTATTTAATACATTTAATGAACTATTAAATAACAACAAACAAATCGTGCTTACCTCTGATACTATGCCAAATGATATGGAGCAGTTTGAAGATCGTCTTCGCTCTCGTTTCCAAGCTGGCTACATTGCCACAATGGAAAATCCAGATTTAGAAACGCGCATCGCCATCTTCAGATCACTGCTCGAACGTGAATATAAAAAGAACCGCATTATTCGCATCGATAATGATTCTATTAACTACGTAGCATTGCAATTTAGCGAAAACGTCCGCGTGTTACAAGGTGCTTTCACTAAACTCATCGGTACAGCGTCCATCGATCAACGTCTAGAATCTATTGACCTAGAATACACAAAACACGCCTTAGCTGGCCTCGTTCACACAGAAGAGGTGAACATGGTTAATATTGAAAGCATCCAGAATTTTGTAAGTTCCTATTTCAATATTAAAAAGCAAGACCTACTTGGCAAGAAACGAAAAGCCCAATTCGCATTCCCACGGCAAATCGCCATGTATCTATGCCGCGATATGATCAATGAAAGCTATCCACAAATTGCAACAGCTTTCTCTCGTGATCATACGACAATTCTCCATGCGTACGATAAAATAACGAAGGAAATTGAAAAAAACGAAGAAACTAAACGAATGGTTGCAGAAATTAAACAGAAATTAACAACCTGTGGATAACTCTGTGGATATATAGTGAATAACTTTGTGGATATCACAAAACTCGCACTTTTGTGTGAATATGTGGATAAGTGGGTACAAACTATTAACATAGTTATACACAGCTCATAATTCACACAATTATTGGTGCCGATTCACTTTTACACATATAAACAGACCCCTACTATTACTACTACTAAAACTAAGAAACAATCAGAAAAACAGTAGAAACAGATCTATCGTAGAATATCTATAGAGCATCTACAATAGCAAACATAGAATATTACAAACAAAACAAGTAATTATTAGTGCTTCTACAATATATAAATCGTAATCACAAACAACATATATATTAGAAATAATATAGTAGTTAATAATAAAATCCAATTATACAAATTAATATAAAACTTTCAAAAAGGAGTAACATATGCATATTACATTCCCAAAAGCAAATCTCCAAAAAGCAATCAACGTATTGCAAAAGGTATCTCAAAATAAAACAAGTTCCAACTTACCAGGTGCTATTTACATAACTACAAAAAATGGTCAAGTAGAATTGCAAGGTAACGACTTTGAACTTGGTATCCGTTTAACAATTGACGGCGACATCAAAGAACCTGGTACTTTAGTAGTAGGTTCCCGTTATTTCCAAGAATTAATTCGTAAATTACCTGGCGATACTATCGAACTTTACAAACCAGAAGACGGAAATTCTTTGACAATCACATCTGGATCTTCCGAATTTAATCTTGTTACATTACACCCAGATGATTTCTCCTTGGTTGAACAAATTCACGACCAAGATCATGTAAACATCGATAGCTTTGCTATGAAAGAACTCATCGATTTAACAAACTACGCAGCTGCTACTGATGAAGATCGTCCTGTATTTACCGGTGCTCTTCTCGAAATCAAAGAAAACGAAGTGACTATGGTTGCTACCGATACACACCGTATGGCTGTTAAAAAAATTACAATTGATGAACCAGCAACGACTCCAATGCGCGCTATCATTCCTACAAAAACATTAGCTGAAGTATCTCGTTTATTACCAACAGATAATCCAGCAATGATCAATATCATTTGGAATCGCACACAAATCGTATTTAATTTTGAATCTATTTATATTATTTCTCGCTTAATCGAAGGCACGTATCCTGAATATGAAAAGGTAATTCCTTCCCAATTCGACTCTAGTGCTGTAATCAATCGCCACGAATTTGCTGGTGCTGTTGATCGTGTATCCTTGTTAGCAAAAGATATGAGTTACAACGTAATTCGCTATGACTGGTCCGAGGTACAAGTGACTTTGTCTAGCCAAAATGCTGAAATTGGTATGGCAAAGGAAGAAATCCCTGTGGAATTTAAAGGTACACCATTTACCATTTCCTTTAATGGTCGCTATATTTCTGATATCTTGCGTCATAGCACAGGCGATAATATCCATATGTATTTAAAACAAAATGGTCCTGTTGTGATTCGCCAAGATAATAATCCGAACTATACATATGTAGTAACACCTGTTCGTACGAATGCTTAATTATCACATATAGTAATTTGTCCACCATAGGAGGACGTTATGAAACAACAACATGTACCTATCCATACGGAGTACATTCAAATCGATCAACTACTTAAATTAGAAGGTGTCATCGAAACAGGGGGCCAAGTAAAAAGCCTTATCGATGATCAAGTACTTACATTAAATGGCGTCATCGTTACAGAAAAACGTAAAAAATGTCGCGTTGGTGATG
>OGGA01001971.1_pt1 | contig 9718 bp, 10 predicted proteins | sample 1571041 | NCBI WGS metagenome assembly OGGA01 (sample SAMEA2582057, study PRJEB24529) | metagenome | biome: Human gut stool | place: China | collected 2011 | reverse complement strand
GAAGAGAGAAAGACTAAATTCAGCATAGATGTGGAATTTAAAATTTCATTCAAGGCAGACGATAAAATCATGAAAAGTTGTTGCATGTATTTTTTTCAACGATTATACTAATAATGTTCATATGATATTGATAGATTATTGGAGTTTTTATGATGTTGAAAAATAGATGGAAAAAGGCGGCATGCCTGCTTCTTACGATAGTTTCTACTGCCTGTCTTGGAAAAGTGGATGTCAAGGCGGCGGATTACTGGCCGGATGCGCCGGAAACACTCTCGCCGGGTGTTATTTTAATGGAAGAATCCACAGGTACGATCCTTTATGAGAAAAACAGTGATGAAGCGCACTATCCGGCGAGTATCACCAAGATCATGACAACGCTTTTAGCATTGGAAAATGGAAACTTAAGCGACATGGTTACATTTTCGGATGATGCGATCAATAATACAGAGGGTTCCGGGATCGCCAGAGATTACGGCGAGCAGATGACATTAGAGCAGTGCCTGTATGGTGTGATGCTAGAGTCGGCAAACGAATGTGCCTACGCTGTGGCAGAGCATGTGGGCGGCACAGTAGAGAATTTTGTGGATATGATGAATGCCAAGGCAAAAGAGCTGGGCTGCACCAACACACATTTTGCCAATCCACATGGTCTGCAGGACGAGAATCATTATACGACCGCACATGACATGGCGCTGATCGCACAGGCTGCTTATCAGAATGAGACATTCCGTATCATTATCGGGACGAAGATGTATACGATCCCTCCGACCAATAAGCATGCGGAGGAAACGGTGTTAAGAAATCATCACGACATGCTCTGTACTTACCACAATGCGAACCGCAAGTACTTATATCCGTACTGTGTCGGCGGAAAGACCGGATACACGGCGACCGCAAACAGCACTCTGGTGACTTATGCGGAAAAAGATGGCATGACTTTGATCTGTGTGGTAATGAACACGCAGTCACCGAATCAGTTTATTGATACGGTAAACTTATTTGATTACGCATTTGACAATTTTCAGGTGTTAAATATCGCGGAAAATGACACGAATTACAGCGCAGAGACAACGGTGGATAATGGCAATCTGAACAATATTGCGCCATTTGTGGAGCTGGATAAAGATGCCGTCATTGTTCTGCCGAAAACAGCAGAATTTTCAGATACCTCATCTTCCGTGGAATATAATGACAGCGATCCGGAGATCGCAGGGAGCATCACATATACTTATGCGGGAAGAAATGTAGGAAAAGCAGATATTAAGACAACCGGCGTGGTCGTGGAAGGCTATGCATTTGACAATGAGTCGACCGAGGAGGAGGAACAGGAAGCAGTCTCCACGGTGCAGGTGAAACCGATTGTTGTGGTTTTGCTCATTGTTGCAGTGATTTTGCTTGGTGTACTTTTATTTTTCTTAAAACGTTTTTACGATAATTACTATATTATCAAACACAACAGAGCCGTTCGTAGAGACAGAAAAGATCAGAGACGAAGAATCAGAAAAAAACGTAGAAGACGCAGAAGATGGAGATAAAGCATGTCGGAGTCATATGCAGTCAGTGAAAAAAGAGAGCTGTTGCTGGATAAGGTAAAAAAGTTTATTTTAGACAATGGCGGAATTGTAAAAAAGAGCCAGCTCGCCGGGCTGGGGATCGATTATCGCAGGATCCTTGATTTTGTGGAAAAAGGGGATATTCTGCGCGTAAAAAACGGTTATTATGCAGTTCATCTCAGTGATTTTACGGAGGAGGAGCTTGTGGCAAAGCTGTTCCCAGACTGTGTGCTGAATCTCGAAAATGCGTTATATGCGTATGGCTATATCAAAAAGAAAACGTATGGCTGGCGGCTTGCGGTGGATAAGAATACTTCCAAATCACGTTTTAAAATGGATTATCCGAAGATCATCCCAATGTATGCGGAGCCGGAGACTTTGCAGCTTGGAGTGACAGAAATACAGCTTTCCGATGTGACAGTCCGAATTTTTGAGAAGGAAAGACTGATCTGTGAATGTTTAAAATACGAGGACAAGATGGATCGGGAAAGATTCAAAGAAGGACTGATGGCTTACATAAAAGACCCGAAGAAAGATATCGCGAAACTGATGTATTATGCAAAAGAGCGTAAAGTTGTGAAAAAAGTTCAGAATATGATTGGAGTCTGGCTTTAAATGGAACAGAACCTACTTACGAAGAAGAAGTTAAAAGAAAAAAGCATAGAATATCAAATCCCATTTGCAGATCTGCTGGAAGTTTTTTTGCAGGAAACACTGATGTTCCAAATTCTGGAAACCGGTTTTGCAAAGCGGTTATGGCTGAAAAACCGTGAGGCTTTTGACCTCGACAGTTATCGAAAGGAGTGGCAGAAGCCACTTCATTTTGTATACGGGCAGGATGATGGGAAAGAACAGCAGGTATTGGACGAAAAGTGGATCACTGATTTTGCAGAGGCGATCTGCGCGAAACGGGAATATCATATCCGCTGGAATTATTCTGTGGAAAAAGAGGAACAGGACTATCTGGTTTACATAACTGGAGAATGGGAGGAAATGAAGGTTCCGCTTACCATCCGTATTAGTCCATTGGTATATGATGCAGCAAAGCCGGAAAAACAAAAGCTGCAGTCAGTCTTTTTTGAGAAGAAGTGTGCAGTATATCAGCATTTTCCGGTTGAGACATATCTGGCAGAACAACTTTTTACAATCCTCAAATATCTGGAACTGATTCCTTCTATGGAGGTATATGATACAACATTTCGTCTGCTGAAGCAGGAAACTGTCGATGGACGGCATATTTACGAGACACACTCTTTTTTCTGCGAAAAAGAGGAAGTGATTCCACAGGAAAAAAGGATTGAAATGCTGGCATCTTATGAAACCTACACCTATATGAAAAAACGGTGGGAAAAATATATAAGGAAGCAGGGAACAGAGGATATTTCCTGGGAAACAGTATTGCACCGGATTGTTTTGTTTTTGAGACCTGTCTGGAATGCAATGTGCAGAGATGAGGTTTTCTTTGGAGACTGGATGCCGGATCTGGAACGATATTTATAAGAGGCTGCCTTCAGGCAGCCTTTATTTGTGATTTTATTGTCTGCCCAGATATTCCCGGAGGAATGTGACAATATTTTTTGGTTTGTTCAGATCAAAGACCGGAAGGGAAGTCTCTGCATGATATGGAAAATCAGCAAATACAGCGATCAGATCTTTTTCGTCAGATAACGGTGTTTCCGACCAGTATTTCCGCAGGATTTCAATTTTATTCGGCGCATCTGCTCCAAAATTTTCCGTCAGAACAAGGTCGGCACCGGAGAGCGACGAGGAGAGATTTTCCAGAGTCGGCTCAAAAAAGACGTTTTTGAATACGACAGAGGAATCTTCTTTGATGAGGTGAACGACTTTTAACCCCTCACGCTCTAATAAAGGAAGCAGCCGCTCAATGAGAGGTGTCATGATCGTTCCCGGTTTTGCCACAAAGGAGATCACCGGGGTTGTATGCAAAAATAAATCTCTGGTGTCTTTGAAATATTCGATCAGCGCCTGGGAAGAATCTGGCGGTACAATTCCGCTTAAAATACGAAGCGCATGATAATAATTGTCTCTGGTGTCCAGATTATAGTACTGGATATCGATCGGTGTCGGTGCAGCCTCGGCGATCGCAGCCTCAGTCACGTATCTGGTGCTGCACTTTTCCCGCAGCGTGTTGAACGTGAGCTGGTGGAGCAGAAGACATTTTCCGATGGTTCTAATGCAATTTTTGGAGTAGGCAGCAGTTGCAGTTTCGAGATAGGAAGCCTTTCCCTCAAGTGTGCAGATATCGGCGTCACCGAGCTCTGAGAGCAGGGCAAGTCCTGTTTTCGGTTCCAGAAACGGAGTGTCTACAGACATAAAAAATGCGCATTCCTCATCGATCATGGATAAGCCGGAAAAAATGCCGGACATTGGTCCCTGATTCGGATAGATATCCGGGATTTCAGTTACGGGAAGCTTCAGATGGGAGTAATCCCCCTTTATTTTTACCGAGAGATAGATTCTGGAAAAATACGGCTGAAATTTTCTGACAAGATATTCAATTAAACAGGTGTCCCCAAAAGGAAGAAGAGCCTTATCGGTTCCCATCCGTGTGCTGTTTCCGCCACAGAGGATCACAAGCGCATTTTCCATACTATACCTCCGGAATGTTATTGTTTGATCCGCAATCTAAAATACTATAGCATAGGAAATACTTTTTTTTCAAGAGTAATGAGTGGATGGTAATGCAAGTCATTGCTGAATCTGTGGGGAAAGTGTGTTATACTAGGGTATATCAGTATGTATCTGGTATTATATACTGATATGGATATCGAACATCAGGAGCAGGCTTACATGAAGTATTTGATAGATGATTTAGAGGAATATGCGCAGTCGGACTATTATCCGTTCCATATGCCGGGACACAAAAGAAAAAGTCTGTCGTTTCCCAATCCGTATGAGATTGATATCACGGAGATTGACGGATTTGACAATCTGCATCATGCGACCGGTATGATAAAGGAAGCCGAAGTGCGCGGAGCAGAGCTTTACCATTCAAAACGGTGTTTTTTTCTTGTAAATGGAAGTACCTGTGGATTGCTGGCTGCCATCAGTGCTGCCACAAGGCGCGGGGACAAGGTATTAGTCGCAAGAAATTGTCACAAAGCGGTATATCATGCATTATATATGAATGAACTGCAGGCAGAATATCTGTATCCTTCTATCACAAAAAATGGAATCCAGGGGCAGATCACAGCAGAGCAGGTGCAGGAATCGCTATATGAAAATCCGGATGCGGTGGCAGTGATCCTCACTTCCCCGACGTATGAGGGGATTGTTTCAGACGTGGCAAAGATTGCAGAGGTGTGCCATGAACACGGGATTCCGCTTATCGTAGATGAAGCCCACGGAGCACATTTTGGATTCGGAGGCGGTTTCCCGGAAAATGCCGTAAAACTTGGCGCAGACGCAGTGATTATGAGTTTACATAAGACATTGCCGTCATTTACCCAGACAGCGCTGCTGCATCTGACGTCTGATCTCATTGATGAGAAGCGGGTGGAGCGGTATCTGTCCATTTACGAGACGAGTTCACCATCCTATATTTTTATGGCGGGAATGGATTCGTGTATCCGGCTGATCGCAGAACATGGGCAGCAGCTCTTTGCAGAATACAGGAAGCGTCTGATGGATTTTTATGGGAAAACAGCCGGTTTAAAATACCTGCATGTCATGCAGGAGGAAGATCTGGACACTGGGGAAGCATTTGACTGGGATGATTCCAAACTGGTCATTTTTGCGGATAGAGCCGGGATGACAGGGGATGAACTGCATCAGATTCTTTTGAAAAAATACCATTTACAGATGGAGATGGTTTCCGGTTATTATGTGCTGGGAATGACAAGTCTGATGGATGAGGACGAAGGATTGGAGCGCCTGGCAGGCGCATTGCATGAGATCGATGCAAAGGTGGCAGAGGACGTTTCAAATGGAAACAAAATTTTGAAGAATCCGACAAGTGATGAGAAGTATCATTCGTTTATTGAGAAAATATATCAGAAATATCCGCGTGAAATGCAGATTTATCAGGCAGAGGAGCTTCCATATAAAGAAGTAACGTTAGAGGAGGCAGTCGGAAATATGTCTGCGGACACGATTTATCTGTATCCGCCGGGGATTCCGATGATCGTTCCGGGTGAGATCATCACGAAGCGTCTGGCAGATAATATTGAGGAATGCTTATCACTTGGACTGCGTGTGGAACGAGTGAACAGTAACGAAAAAATTCTAAAGATTGTATATTTTTAAAGACTATATTATACTAAATGAGGCAGGAAAAATGGGTAAAATATATTGTATCATGGGAAAAAGTTCCACGGGAAAAGATACCCTGTTTAAAAAGATATTGGGAGATGAAAGTCTCTCATTAAAGACCATTGTTCCATATACGACAAGACCGGTGCGTGCCGGGGAAAAAAATGGAGTAGAATATTTTTTCTGTGATGAGAAGAAAGTGGAAGAATTGGAGCGTGAAGGGCGTATTATCGAGCTTCGTGCTTACGATACCATCCATGGGATCTGGAAATATTTTACCGTGAATGATGACCAGATCGATCTGGAACACCAGAATTATCTGATCATAGGAACACTGGAATCTTATTTAAAGATCCGTGATTACTTTGGAAAAGAGAAAGTTGTGCCGATTTATATAGAAGTGGAAGACGGCGAACGCCTGAGCCGGGCGTTAAACAGGGAGCGGATGCAGGAAAGCCCGAAGTATGAGGAACTCTGCCGCAGATTTCTGTCAGATGCAAAAGATTTTTCCGGGGAAAAGTTAAAGGAAGCAGGGATCACAAGGAGATTTGTCAATCAGGATCTCGATGAGACAGAGGAAGAGATCCGCAGGGCAATTTTAGAAGACAGGTAGGAAAGAAGGTGGGCATTGGTGGATATTAAAGTAAATAATATAGCACAGGTGACACAGGTACCTGATACAGTGACAACGGAAACCGGAGATGGAACATTCAAATTCACTCTGGCGAGTGCCATCACCGATGCAGATCTTCAGGCAAAAGTCGATCTTTTGATGAATGATATCACGGCACAGGGAAACCGTATTGCACAGCATATGGATATCCGCGATATGAAAAAATACCGTGGACTGATCAAGGATTTTTTAAATGAGGTGGTGTATCGTTCACACAAGTTTTCCAGAGAGAACTTCTTAGACCGCAAAGGACGGCACAGAGTGTATGGACTGATCCGGCTGATCGATTCAAATCTGGATGAACTGGCAAGGGAGCTTGTGAAGGATGAGAAGGATCACATTGCAATCCTGAGCAGGATAGGTGAGATCCGTGGATTGTTGTTGGATATATTGACTTAAAGGAGCGGCATATGGCAGGATTTAAAGATATTATCGGACATGAGCAGATTATAGAGCATTTACAGAACGCGATCGGGATGGATAAAGTATCCCATGCGTACATCATCAATGGACCGGACAAATCCGGAAAAATGATGCTGGCGGAAGCATTTGCAATGGCTTTGCAGTGTGAAAAGCATGGAAAAGAGGCATGTATGGAGTGCCATTCCTGCAGACAGGCACTGGGACATAATCAGCCGGATATTATTTATGTAAACCACGACAAGCCAAATACCATTTCTGTGGATGATATCCGTACACAGGTAAATAATGATATTGATGTGAAACCATACAGCAGCAGTCACAAGATATATATCATTGATGAGGCGGAGAAGATGAACCAGCAGGCACAGAATGCACTGCTGAAAACCATCGAGGAGCCGCCGGCATATGCGGTCATCATGCTTTTGACAACGAATGCGGACACATTTCTGCCAACGATCTTATCCAGATGCGTGACGTTGAATATTAAAGTTGTGCCGGATGAGAAAATCAAAAAGTTCCTGATGGAAAAGTATCAGATCCCTGACTATCAGGCGGATGTGTGTGTGGCATTTGCACAGGGAAATGTGGGAAAAGCAATCCAGCTTGCGTCCTCTGATGATTTTAATGAGATGAAGGCAAGCGCACTGCAGCTGATCAAGCGTCTCGATGATATTGATCTCTATGAGATGACCGCTGCGGTAAAGCAGATCGCAGATTACAAATTAGAAATTAACGATTACTTTGATCTGATGATGATCTGGTATCGTGATGTATTATATTTTAAAGCAACAGGTGACGTAAATGGCCTTATTTTCAAGGATGAGGTCTACGACATAAAACGACAGGCAGAAAAAAGCTCTTACAATGGAATCAACAGTATTTTGGAAGCTTTGCGCAAAGCCCAGATACGTCTGGACGCAAACGTAAACTTTGATCTGGTGATTGAGTTATTACTGCTGACAATTAAGGAGAACTAGAATGGTAAAAGTAGTAGGAATCCGTTTCCGGAATGCAGGTAAAATATATTATTTCGGACCTGGAAAGTTACAGTTAAAAGCAGGCATGCATGCAATTGTTGAGACTGCAAGAGGCGTTGAGATGGGAACTGTCATGACTGATCCGAGGGAAGTGTCCGAGGAGAGCGTCGTCCAGCCATTAAAACCGGTCATCCGCATTGCGACTGAGCAGGATGAAAAGCAGGCAGAGAAGAACCGCCAGAAGGAAAAAGAGGCGTTTAAGATCTGTCTGGAAAAGATTGCAAAACATAAGCTGGATATGAAGTTAGTGGAAGCAGAATACACATTTGATAATAATAAGCTGCTGTTCTATTTTACCGCAGACGGAAGAATTGATTTCCGTGAGCTGGTAAAAGATCTTGCAGCCGTATTCCGCACAAGGATCGAACTGCGTCAGATCGGTGTCCGCGATGAGACAAAGATTATGGGAGGATATGGAATCTGTGGACGTGAACTGTGCTGTCACACATTCCTTTCCGAGTTTGCACCGGTATCAATCAAAATGGCGAAGGAGCAGAATCTTTCCCTGAATCCAACCAAGATTTCCGGCGTGTGCGGCAGACTGATGTGCTGTCTGAAAAATGAGGAAGAGACATACGAGTATCTCAACAGCCGTCTGCCAAATGTTGGTGATTATGTCACAACGGATGATGGTTTGAAGGGCGAAGTTTCTTCTGTAAATGTACTTCGCCAGCTTGTAAAAGTTTTAGTGGAAGTCAACGATGAGAAGGAACTGCGGGAATATCAGGCAGATCAGTTGAAATTCAAACCAAAACGACGCAGAGATGTGAAGCTTACTGCCGAGGAAATGAAAGAGCTGGCTGCATTAGAAGACCGTGGAGGAAAGTCAAAGATTGATGATACAAAATAATCTGATTTATGAAGGAGAGCGTTTGGACGAGCTGCAACGCAATGGATATGGAATCATCCAGAATCCGGCGCGTTTCTGTTTTGGCATGGACGCTGTGCTATTATCCGGTTTTGCGAAAGCAAAGGCAGGGGAAAAAGTACTGGATCTTGGAACCGGCACCGGAATTATTCCGATTTTAATGGAAGCAAAGACGGACGCAGCAGATTTTACAGCGTTAGAGATCCAGGAAGAAAGCGCAGATATGGCAAGACGCAGTGTCGCGTACAATCATCTCGAGGATAAGATCAAAGTGATCACAGGAGATATCAGGGATGCTTCAAATATGTTTGGAGCATCTTCTTTTCATGTCATCACAACAAACCCGCCGTACATGATCGGCACTCATGGGGAAAACTCGCCATCCACAGCAAAAGCGATCGCAAGGCATGAGGTTTTGTGCACGTTGGACGATATTTTGCGGGAGAGCGCGAAAATGCTTATGCCGGGAGGCAGATTTTATATGGTACACCGTCCGTTCCGTCTGGCAGAGATCATGAGTAAAATGGTGGAATATAAGATAGAGCCGAAGCGTATGCGCCTGGTATATCCTTATATTGATAAGGAACCGAATATGGTGTTGATCGAGGGATTGCGCGGAGGAAAATCCCGTGTGACAGTGGAGAAGCCGCTCATTGTATACAAGGAACAGGGTGTGTATACGGATGAGATTTATGACATTTATGGATATTGATTGGTAATACGAAACTCAATACGGCGTGTGAAGATTGTGATAAAATAACAAAATTTTCGAAGACACGCTTTCGCTACGTGTCGCTCGCAACGGTGCTAGCATGCCAGCCACAGCTAGCGCTATGACTGCCAAGCAAGAACCGGCGGCTCCCCAGTGTCTTCTCAACCTTTTGTCAATTTT
>OGGA01001969.1_pt1 | contig 9721 bp, 10 predicted proteins | sample 1571041 | NCBI WGS metagenome assembly OGGA01 (sample SAMEA2582057, study PRJEB24529) | metagenome | biome: Human gut stool | place: China | collected 2011 | reverse complement strand
TGGCGAGCCGGGCGTTCAGTACCTCAAGCGTGCCGGCAAAAGGTTTCAGCCGGGGGGAACATTCATAGACGAAATTATAATGGGTGATAAACTCGCTTATCAGTTCCGGCTCCCCGGCATTCAGGTCCCAGGAATTGACCCCGTTATATTGGAACGCCTCCTCATCCCCGTTGTAAGCGATGTAAGGTTTAGCCGGGTTCCATGGCACACGGTACAATGTAAGCAGCGGGGCATTGTCCGAACCCTCGACGGACAAGAGATTCGGGTAGGCATTCGTGTCGTAACCGAAAGTGTTCTTGTCACCTTTGTCCGGGCCGATTGTGTACAGGCCTTTGAAGGTATACACCGTCTGCCCCTCTTCATTAACGCTTTCCTCAAAGCCTACGAACGGATACTGGTAGACAGATATGCGGGCGTCCGCCTCGTTGGACAGACCCATTTCCTTCGCAAGGTCATCAATGGAATTGACGGAGCCCATCTTGTGGGACTGCATGGAGGAAGCGAAGTTCTTCTTGGCGGTCATGCGCTGGATTTTAGGAAGGCCGGGCACAAAGTTCCACGACTTCATGTCTGACGTTCCGTCCGCGTAAGTAATTTTTGTATCAGAACCACTTTTGCCGCGAAGGTTCCACCGCCAGTACTTCTTTGAGGATGTACCCTGGCCGTCAACAGGAAGGTTTTCAATTACGGTGTTCCATTCGGGATGATCCGCCCAGTACGTTTTCCAGGTACCCGTCATCGTATTGGGATTATTCAAGGACGGAAACGGGCGGTTGAAGGTGAACACGTTGTATTTCTCCTTCACCTTCTCAAAGGATATGTCCGTACCGTTCGCGTCCATGATATCGTTCCTGTTTTCAACACGGTTCTTTTCCTCATTGTCGGCAAGCCGGTTCTTGAAGTTCTGCATAACGCTGTCAGACGTCAATGCCGAATCATACGCGCGGATGCCGTAAATGTCGGTATCAGCACCGTCAGAACCGATAATGATATTGCCGTCCTGCTCTTTATAAACAATGCGGTGCGTATCGTCGATGCGGCGGCTCCAATAGCTGGCCAGATCACCGCTGAGGCGCTCGGGCTTGCCGATGCCCTCATAGCCGTTGCGGTCGATGTCCTTCAGAAGCTGTAGGATCCGCTTGAGCATCCTGCGGTCCTGGGTGGTCCAGTATTCAAAATCTTCCCACGCTTCTTCTGTCCATGCCTTAATCATCGAACTTGACCTCGTGGATGGTGCCGCCGGTGGCCTCCATCTCAGCGATGGACTTACGCAGCCGGGCCTGATTCTGTTCCGAATAGAACGGGTCTACTGAAAGCTCGAAAGGCAGGCGCTGCTCCCGGGTCATCTTTTTAGCCAGCATAGTAACGGCGGTGGACATGGACATCCCCAGCTCGTTGCAGATGTGGTCGAAACTGTTTTTCAGATCGTTATCCATGCGGATGCTTACAGTGGTCTGTGCCATAGTATCACGCTCCTTCTGAATACAATGTAGCACATTTGCAATACAATGTCAACGGATAGAAAAAAGAAAGGTCGTGTTCTCTATCGCTATCAAAGAATATTCCATGTCCCGGGACTCCACCCGGCAGCTCTCACCCAGCTTCAAGGTGCGGGAGTTTGCCTGCAAGGGCAGCGATGTCGTCCTCCTCGACGACGAGCTGGTAGTGCTGCTGCAGTGCATCCGGGAGCACTTCGGAAAGCCGGTACATATCACCAGCGGCTACCGCACCGCCGCCCACAACGCCGCCGTCGGCGGCAGTAAGTCCAGCCAGCACCTGCTGGGCCGGGCAGCGGACTTCTACGTTGAGGGCGTGGATGTGGCCACCGTGGCCGCCTACGCCGAGAAGCTGCTGCCCGGGCGCGGCGGCATCGGGCGCTACCCGAAGGACGCAAAGCACCCCACCCGCAAGACCGGCTGGGTGCATATCGATACCCGGGCGAATAAGAGCCGGTGGACCATGTGAGGGGGTGATTCCGATGCAGTTCATCCTCGAATACTGGGCACAGTGGGCTTTCGCGCTGATGGGCGGGGCCGTCCTCGCAGCCATCCCCAAGATCAAAGCCCTCTGGCAGGCCGTGCTGGCCCTCCTGCACGACCGAATTTACACCGAGTGTTACCACTTCCTCAGCCTCGGCCATATCACCCCCGACGGCCTGCGCAACCTCACCTACCTCTACAAGACCTATCACACGATGGGCGGCAACGGCACCGGCACGGAGCTGTACAACCGCGCCAAGGCCCTGCCCATCCACGACTGACACATTTACACAAGTCCGGCTTCGCCGGGAGAAAGGACCCGCCATGAAAGCACATATCACCACCCGCACCGTCTCCGCTGCCACCATCGCCCGCACCGCCGTGCTGGCTCTGGCCCTCATCAACCAGATCCTGAGCGCCGCAGGCAAGCCCGTGCTGCCCATCGAGAGCGCCCAGCTCGAGCAGCTCATCTCCACCGGCTTCACCACCGTGTCTGCGCTGGTCAACTGGTGGTTCAATAACAGCTTTACCAAGGAGGCCATTCAGGCCGACGCTGAGTTTGAGCGGCTGAGGAAGAGCGTGAAGTAAGAGACCGGCCATAACTGCATAGCATGACAAGAGCCGCAACTCTGGGGATAATCCTCAAGAGTTGCGGCTCTTTTGTTATAGAATTATTTTTCTGAAGACTTCTTGGATCCGTACCATTTCCATAGAAACCAGCCCAACACACCAAAGAAAACAATGAATAAGACAACAAAAATCCAGAAGGTCCATGTTGAGTGCTTTGAATCTACAAAAAATTCAAAAACACTTTTACCTACAGCATTTACTTCTGCAAACCACATTCCGCTGAATAAAACCAGTAGCGCCAGTATGATATAGTTACACAAGAAAACGACCGGGTATCTCTGTATTATGTTAGCTGCTTTTTCGGCAGCGGGTTTCTTCAAAGTCGTAATGCGTATCACAAAATACATGAATCCAAACAGTAGATTCATCATACAGAATGCCCATGCATCCGCAAGAATAAGAACAGGAAGCACCGATTGCCGCTCGTTTAATGTTTCTTGCACTGCGCCAAAAATGCTGTCCAAAGAAGAAATTCCGCCAAAAATAACGAATGACAATGCAGTAAAGATACCAATCAATCCAACCAACTGTGACGTCATTTCTTTTGTGATCTCAGATATTTTTGGCGCTAAGATGCTTTCAACTTCATGCTCCAAATCCATTCGTTTTTTGTTTACCAACTTCTGTTGTTGAATTGCAAGGTTCGAGTGGTCATAAAATTTCAACACGTTTTTGAAAGATTTCTTCCAATATTCCGACGCTGGATTATCTTCAACTTTTCGTTCTACATAGTGCAGGACAAAATCCAAATTTGTCCCAAACGTACCTAATTCCTGCTCGGTTTTGTTAAAGATATGATTACTTATGGAAGAATACATCAGTCGATCCGCTGAATTTGAAAGATATGTTTCAAGCTTCTCAACCCATATTTTGCAATCAAATTCCCCTTCAGAAGTTTTTCTTGACAACGACCGACACAAATCTAATATAGAATCTTGCATCTCTTCTGCGGTGTGGAATCCCTTTATCGGCTTTTGTTGAATGTCCGCAGCGCGGTTCTCTGTAAGAAGGTCTAACTGAACCATCTCTGTTTTTTCAGAGTTGCCTTTTGTTTTATTATTAAATGTTTTTCTGAGTCGCTTTCCTAACATAGTCATTTTATGTTTTTCTGAAATAAGAACGAATTGCATTCAGACTGATTTCATTATCAAAGCCATTTCGATATGCATTCTTCCATGGAGTCTGCGAGTGCGTTATATCAACTAGTGCAGATGTAGAAAACTTAGCACAGTGATCAAGCATCGCATCAATCAACTTTTTATCCGAATTGGAGATAGAAGTCAACTCACAGCCATCATATGGGATCACAGCACTACCATAATATCGATATTCTCGATAGACTTCCGGTACCACCGGTCCAAAATCCCACGCTTCCATTCTTTGCTTAAAGCATGGTTGGCCATCAGAAGCATTTACAATGAATTGAACCTGTACAAAGTAAAGCAGTTTCTGTAATCTCAAATTGCTAACCGTCCGCCCCTGTTGTGCTTCATAATGAATGATGTATTTTGCAACTTCAAGTGCGCTGTAAGTCATAACCATGCCTCCTTTCAAAAATATACTCGATGATTTTCGTAAACAACTTCGACAAAAGCATGCACTACTTTAGCATTGCGTTTTATCTTGTGGTTATTTGTTTTTTCTATTATATCAAATTTTGCTCCGTCGGTGTTCACGAACATGGCACTGTTTTTTGTGTATTATTTACAATAGTGTCCCAATTTTTTTGGAAGACACTTTGAGTCTGTACCTCTTGACAGTAGTAAAAAGACCTGTATTCTATCGTATTGCAGTATATTCACTCACCCTCAGACATTTTCTTGGACAGCGGCATACATACAATCACTTTTCCGACTCGAGAATAGACCGCAGCTCTTCCGTCATAGTTTGGAGGTCTGAGCAGAGCTGAGCTATCTCAGAAATGCAGTTGTCCTGTTCATGTGCCTGGATATGCTCAACGCTCTTCATTATTTCAAAGATCATATCGTCGACACGCTGGAGTCTTTCTTTTGAATATCTCATTTCTCCACCATTGTTTCTTTGAGGTTAAAAAGTGGGTTTGATAGTGGGTTATAACAAAAAGAAAACACCCAAGAACTTTCATTCCTAGGTGTTTTTCTTTGGTGGGCGCGGGTGGATTCGAACCACCGAAGCTGAAAAGCAGCAGATTTACAGTCTGTCCCCATTGGCCACTCGGGAACACGCCCATATACAGTTTTTCGCAGTCGCGGACTGCCTGTATATATTACCACTTGGGGGCGTATTTGTCAACTGCTTTTTACAGCTTTTTCAGAAAAGAAGCTGACCGCACGGCTCAGTCGCGGGGACGGCCATAGCGGTGGACTTTTTTGGAGGAATGGCGGGTGTGGGGGGAGTTGAGCAGGACCCACGCCACATAGATGATGGCGCAGATGGCGCTGACGACGAGCACTACCTTGAGGTAGAGGCTGCCGAAGAACTCCTGCAGCTTCGAGAAAGAGTAGAGCAGGCTGCTCCGGCTCACGTCCTGCCCGGCGATGAGGTTGACCATGCCGATGGTCTCGCCGGCCAGCTTCAGCTCCACGGTGCCGACAACATCGCCCTGCTGGACGGGGGCGCAGACATAGTCGGGCAGATGGAAGTATTTCTGAGTCACGGTGCCGTCGCCCGAAGAGGGCAGCAGGGTCATCATGCTGTTGTCAGGGTAGAGCTTGAGGGTGTCGGTGTCGGAGGAATACTTCACGGGGATCTCTGCCAGAGCAAGGTCGGTGTCCAGCGCAGGCTGGATGGAAAAGCTCTGGAACACCCAGTCGATGAGGCGGGTCGTCTCATAGAGGGCCGGGCGGCGGTTGGCGTAGCCGTAGGTGTCACAGGTGTCGGGGCTCTGCATGATGCAGAAGATATAGGTGGAGCCGTCCTGATTGGCCCACGAAACATAGCTCTGGTCGCCGTGGTCGTTTTTGTAGGCCATCACATCGCACATACCGCCCTGCATAGACTTGCGGTAGAAGCTGCCGCCGCTGGTCTTGTTGAGGGCGACGTTCTGGTTCAGCAGCACGAAACTCTTGGTGTGCTTTTCCTTGGCGGGCATGGTGAAGGTGGGGGCCGACGAGATGTCCACGAAGGCGTCAAAGCTCATCAGATACCGCAGGATGAGGTACATATCCACGGCGGTGGTCACGTTGCCGCTGTCCAGGCCGCAGGCGTCCGTCCAGGTGCTGCCGGTGGTGCCGATGCGCTGGGAAAGGGTGTTCATCTGGCTCACCCAGCCTGCGAGGTCGCCGCCCGAAAGACTATAGGCGAGGCCCATCGCGGCCTCGTTGGCGTTGCGCAGAAGCATGGCGTAGACGGCTTCCCGGTAGGTGAAGGTCTCATTGGAGCGCATATCGGCATTGTCACTGTTGTGGACATAATCCGAGATGGCGAAGGGCATCTGGAAGGTGTTGTCGAGCTGGTCTGCGTAATTCGTCAGCAGCAGCGCGATGGTCATATATTTGGTCAGGCCCCCGGCAGACACCTGACGGGAGCTGTCCTTGTCGTAGACGATGATGTTGGTGTCGGTGTTGACGATGTAGGCGCTCCTGGCCTGCACCTCGTAAAAGAGGCTGGGGTCGAACATGGCCGAAGCCGGCGCGCACAGGCAGCTCAGCAGCAGGATAAGGCTCAGAAATAGGGTGACGATACGTTTCATGTGGACATTTTCCTCAAAAAGCGATAATATATTATAGCAATTCAACTTTTTAATGCAACAGCAACAGCGTTGAATTGCATATCGCAAATATGCTGTTTGGATGTTGCACGAATTTCTTGACTTGCGATAGAGTATCGGACAAAATGTACTGTCCGTTCCTACAGGGCAAAAACAAGGCTCAGAAGAGGGCCTCATACTTTATAATAACAGGTTTGGCGGAGCGTGACAAGGCTTTTGGGGCGATTTCACACTCCGCAAAAGGAGGCAGAGGATGGTATATCTTACGGGCGACACCCACGGCGAGCTGGACCGCTTCAAAGACGGGGAGCTGCGCCGGGCCGGCAAGGGCGATCTCGTCGTTGTGCTGGGCGATTTCGGCTTTGTGTGGGACGGCAGCAAGGCCGAGCAGAAGAATCTGGACTGGCTGCGCAAGCGGCCTTATACCATCCTTTTCCTCGATGGCAGCCACGAGAACTATGACCTGCTGGAACAGTACCCCACCGAGGAGCGGTTCGGCGGGCTGGTGCAGCCGCTGGGCGGCAATGTGTACCACGTCTGCCGGGGCAGCGTACTGGAGCTGGAAGGGAAGAAGTACCTCTGCTTCGGCGGAGCGGAAAGCCCGGACAAGGAAGAGCGGGAAGCCCACGTCAACTGGTGGCCGCAGGAGATGCCCTCGGACGAGGAATACGCCCGCTGCGAGGCCGCGCTGGAAGCGAACGGCTGGCAGGTAGATTATGTGCTGACCCACGACGCGCCAAGCAAGTTTCTGGATTTCAGCGTGCTGGCTGAGGGCGAGAATAACCGGCTGCACCTCTTCCTCGACAAGGTCGTCATGAAAACGACTTACGAGAAATGGTTCTTCGGCTGCCATCACAAGGATGTGCAGCTCTCTACCAAGAGCCGCTGCCTCTTCTGCGATGTAGTGAGCATCGGCGAGAAGAAGCCGTGGTGGAAGAGAAGATAACGAAAAAGGACTGCCGCGGGCAGTCCTTTTTCGTTACTCAATTCATTGCACCGGCTTTGTCGAACATCTGCTCCACCTGACGGGCCAGCAGGGCGTGTTCGGGCCGCTCGAGAAGCGGGTCTTCGGCCAGAAGGGCCACGGCCTCGCTCTGGGCCGCGTGGAGGGTGCGGGTATCGTTCATCAAATCGGCGATCTGCAAGGTCGGCAGACCGTGCTGGCGGCTCCCGAAGAAGTCGCCGGGGCCGCGGGTCTCGAGGTCGTACTGCGCCACGGCGAAGCCGTCTGAGGTGGAGCAGAGGAACTTGAGCCGCTTCTGCACCGACTCGGAGGCATTGTCGCTGACGAGGAAGCACCAGCTCTCCGCCGCGCCGCGTCCCACACGCCCGCGCAGCTGGTGCAGTGCGCTCAGACCGTACCGCTCGGCGTTTTCGATGACCATGACCGTCGCATTCGGCACGTCCACACCGACTTCGATGACGGTGGTGGACACGAGAGCGTCCAGACGTCCGGATTTGAAGTCGTCCATCACCTCGGCCTTTTCCTTCGGCTTGAGCTTGCCGTGCATCAGGCCCACCCGGCGGTCCGGCAGATAGGCTTTTGCGATGTCCTCATAGTAGCTCTTGACGGCGTTCAGGCCGCTGCAGCCCGCATCCTCGATGGCAGGGCAGACGATATACACCTGTCGTCCGGAATCGATTTCTCTATCAAGGAAGCCGTAGAGGTCGGCCCGCTTTTTGCCGGTGATGCAGCGGGTCTTGACGGGCTTGCGGCCCGGCGGCAGCTCGTCGAGGATGGAGATGTCGAGGTCGCCGTACATCAGCAGCCCCAGCGTCCGGGGGATGGGGGTGGCACTCATGACCAGCAGGTGGGGGTTTGCGGCCTTTTCGGCCAGCAGGCCCCGCTGGCGCACACCGAAGCGGTGCTGTTCGTCCACGACGGCCAGACCCAGCCGGGCGAACTCCACGCCCTCGCTGAGGATGGCGTGGGTGCCTACGATGAGGTCGGCCTCGTCGTCCCGGATGGCGGCGAGGGTGGTGCGCCGTGCGGCGGCTTTCATGCCGCCGGTGAGCAGGGCCACCCGCATCCCGAAGGGGGAGAGCAGGCGGTTCAGGTTCTCGGCGTGCTGGCTGGCCAGGATCTCGGTGGGGGCCAGCAGTGCGGCCTGATACCCGGCCCGGATGCAGGCCCAGATGGCCGCAGCGGCCACCAGCGTTTTGCCGCTGCCCACATCGCCCTGCAAAAGGCGGTTCATGGACGTTTCGCCCGACATGTCGGTCAGGATCTCTTCCACGGCCCGCCGCTGTGCGCCGGTGGGGGAGAAGGGCAGGGACTCCCAGAAAGGTGAGGCGTCGGCTTTCTTCATCGGCGCGCCGGTGGAGGCCGCGCCGTGGTTCTTCATCCGGCCGATGCCCAGCTGTAAGACCAGAAGCTCTTCGTAGATGAGCCGCCGCCGCGCCGCAAAGGCTTCCTCCTCGGTGGTGGGGCAGTGGATGGCCCGGACGGCGTCGGCCTTGGAGAGCAGATGGTATTTTTTCAGCATCTCAGGGGGCAGCGGGTCGGGCAGAAGCTCCGCGTGGGGGAGGAGCTGGCGGACGCACTTGGCGATGGCGCTGCTGGTCAGACCCTCGGTCTGGGGGTAGACGGCCTCGAAAGGCGACGACTTCACCTGCGCGTCGGTGCGCACCTGCGGGTTGACCATCTGACGGCGGAGCATCCCGCCCGTCACGATGCCCTGAAAATAGTATTCCTGCCCCAGCTCCAGCTTCTGGGCGGCGTATGGATTATTGAACCACGTGATCTCGAGGCTGGATACATCGTCCCCGGCGGTGATGCGCTCCATCCGCCGTCCGCCCGGCAGGATGCGCCCGCCGGGCTTTGCAAACACCTCCGCCTTCACGACGCACTCGGTGTCGGCGGGGGCCTCGGCGATGGAGTAGGGCTTTGAAAAATCCAGATACCGGCGGGGATAGTGGCAGAGCAGGTCGCTGAGGGTCAGGATGCCCAGCTTCTCGAACCGCTCGGCAGTCTTGGGGCCGACGCCCTTGAGATAGCGTACCGGGGTGTCCGGCGTGAGGGTGGTGTGAAGTTCGGCAGGCATGGCGCGGCCTCCTTTCAGGGGAAATGATAGTATGCCCATTGTATCACGGCAGAGGGCAAAAGAAAAGCGCCCCGCCGGAGCGGGGCGGGTGAATCAGATTGCAAATCGTCGAAAAGTGTGTTATTCTATATTCATGGATGGATTTTTCTGTCCTGAAAGGTGCTGTCTGCAAATGCAGGTGGTCAGACTTCCTCCTGACATCGTCCGGAGGAGGCCAACTTTGTCGTCCTCCGGACATTTTGAGTGATAGTTCATGATGAATGTTTAAGGAGGAGTCTTTATGACGGATCTGAATCTTGTACTTGTACTTCTGGGCCTTCTGGCTACAGTGATCATTGGTGTCATTCAGGTGACATGGATGATCGTGAGGGATGTCTTTC
>OGGA01001968.1_pt1 | contig 9728 bp, 6 predicted proteins | sample 1571041 | NCBI WGS metagenome assembly OGGA01 (sample SAMEA2582057, study PRJEB24529) | metagenome | biome: Human gut stool | place: China | collected 2011 | reverse complement strand
CTACAGCAGCTGTGATCGCCATGGCTGCTGCAGCTGTTTACGGAAGTACGCAGGAGATGAGTCAGACACAGGAGAGCGGAAGCGGACTGCAGCTGTTTCGAGGAAAGGAGACAATCTATTGCTGGTATTCCGATGAGGCATTGTCCGGTTATATCAATGCGGCAGCAGTATCCTTCGGAGAACAGAACAGTGGAGTTCGTGTGATTCCCGTACTTACTTCTGACAGTGAATATCTGGAAGCTATCAATCAGGAGACCCTGCATTCCGATCAGATACCGGATATCTACCTGTTGAGCAGCGACTCTCTGGAAAAGGCTTATCTGGCAGGACTGGCATCGAAAGTGCCTGACACTGTGGGAATCTGCAATACAGACCATTTTCCCCAGGCGGCTCTGTCTGCGGTAACCTATGATCAGAAGCTGATCGGTTACCCGGTTTATTTTGATACCAGTGCGTTGGTATATAATGAAGATTATCTTCGAACCTGGGCAACCCAGCAGGCGGAGAAGGAACTGGCGGGAAGCAGTGAGAATGATGAACCCATAGGGGAAGGAGAAGAGATCATCGAGGAAGATTCTCTTCCGGAAGACCAGACCACGGAACAGGTGACAGCGGATGAGGCAGCGGTAAATGCACTGGCAGAGCAGTATTTCGCGGAAGCACTTCCCTCCACAGTGGATGATCTGCTGAATATTGCAGATACCTTTGATGCACCGGAAGGTGTGGAAGGTGTCATGAAATGGGATGTGAACAATATTTTCTACAACTACTGGATCGTAGGCAACTACATGATCGTAGGCGGTGATCCCGGGGATGACAGAAATGATATTGATATCAATAATCCGGAGACCATTCAGTGTCTGGAAGTGTACAAGGCACTGAACCAGTTCTTCTTTATTGAATCCGATACGGTGACTTATGATTCTGTGATCCAGGACTTTATCGATGGCAAGACCATGTTCACCATCGGAACCACGGATGTGGTCAAACGGCTGGAAGAGGCAAAAGCGGACGGCAGCCTTGCATTTAATTACGGGATTGCCCGTATGCCGGATGTCAGCGCCGAACTGCAGAGCAGATCTTTGTCTGTTACGGGAGCGGCAGTCATCAACGGCTATTCGGAACACAAGGAACTGGCGGACTGCTTCGCAGCGTATCTGGCAGAAGGATATGCGGACGGCCTGTATGAACGCTCCGGCAAAATGCCGGCAAGTCTTCAGGCGGCAGAGAATGCAGACAACGGTGCGCTTATGATCTTTGCCGATGAGTATGCGGACAGTGTGTCATTGCCGAAGATGCTAGAGACGGGAAATTTCTGGATGCAGTTGGAAGTACTGTTTTCCAAGGTATGGAACGGTGACGACGTGACTACTCTGGTACAGCAGCTGGACGAGACCATAGCCGGACAGGTAGGTGGTACAGAGAACTAAAACCGTTACAATAAAATATGAATGAACGAACCGGTCACAGGATAGACTACTACTAAAAAGAAAAGGTGGTAGAATCCTATGATCGGTTTTTTGATTGCTTTAGTTTCCGGTGCGCTGATGAGCATCCAGGGAGTGTTCAACACCCAGGTGACGAAATCCACCGGCATCTGGACCGCCAGTGCATTTGTGCAGTTTACAGCATTGCTGGTATGTCTGGGGGCATGGCTGTGTACGGAGCGGACTTCATTCTTGAAGATAGCGCAGGTGGAGCCCAGATATATGCTTTTGGGAGGGGCTATCGGAGCCTTTATCACCTACACTGTGATCCGCAGTATGGATGCCCTGGGACCGGCCAAAGCGGTAATGCTTATTGTGGTCGCTCAGCTTGCTGTAGCATATATTATCGAACTGTTCGGATGGTTCGGTGTGGAGAAGCAGCCCTGGGAGTGGCGGAAAGCCATCGGCATGGCCGTGGCGATTGTGGGTATTGTGATTTTCAAGTGGAAATGATCCAGAGCTATCCGCGAAGCGGCAATTTTACGAAGGGGTTCTGAATCGTTACCACAAATGCGAAAACGGCTTGTAAATTCCGTGCGATTCCAGTACAATGAAAGTTAACAGCATAGAGAGGCAATCCCCTGAAATTTTGTGAAGAAATCAGGAAAATGGAAAGGGGACTATGATGTTTTCGATAAGGTTTTTTAAAACAAAATATGCAGGTTTGATCGGAATGTTTTTCAGTCTGGTGATGTTCATGACCGGCTGTCAGAGGAAGGATGAGGCCATTGTGCTGATTCCATCCGGAGAAGATGTGGCGGAATTTCCCTCACTGGAAGCGGTGGAACAGGCAGCGGAGCCTGCAGGCAGCAGCGTGACAGTGCAGGAACCGGCAAAGGCTGAACCGCAGATGATATATGTCTATGTCTGCGGCGCAGTGCGGGATCCCGGAGTCGTGGAAGTGCCGGAGGGCAGCAGAGCGGAGGAAGCCTTGCGACTGGTCGGAGGTATGACAGCGGAGGCGGATCCTTTTTATGTGAATCTGGCAGAAACGGTGACGGATGGTCAGAAGCTGTATTTTCCAACGTTGGAGGAAGCGGAGACTCTGGAAGCCGAGGTAAAAGCGACGGCGGAGGGACTTGTGAATATCAACACGGCATCTGCGGAGGAATTGTGTGCGCTGCCGGGGATCGGAGCTTCCCGGGCGGCAGATATTGTGCGCTACCGGGAGCAAAACGGAGCCTTTCAGACGAAGGAAGACATTATGAAGGTATCCGGGATCAAACAGAACGCGTATGACAAATTGTGTGATAAGATCACGGTACAATGAGGGCTTATGCCGGGACCGTGAAGAGAAAAGTAAGGGATAGAGAGGTTAAGGAAAGATGGCAGGCAAGAAAGTGCTGGTAGTGGATGATGAGAAGCTGATCGTGAAGGGAATCCGTTTCAGTCTGGAACAGGACAACATGGAAGTGGATTGTGCTTATGACGGTGAGGAAGCATTGCAGATGGCGCATAACAAGGAATATGACATCATATTACTGGACGTCATGCTGCCGAAGCTGACCGGCTTTGAGGTCTGCCAGCAGATCCGCGAATTTTCCAATGTACCGGTGATCATGTTGACCGCCAAGGGTGATGACATGGATAAGATCCTGGGACTGGAATACGGCGCGGACGATTACATAACCAAGCCTTTTAACATTCTGGAAGTGAAAGCCCGGATCAAAGCTATCTTCCGCAGAATGGAGCCGAAAAAAGGAACCACAGAGAACACCGGTATTCTGGAAAGCGGCGATATGAAGCTGGATCGTGACGGCAAAAGAGCCTACATCCAGGGCAGGGAGATCGGACTGACGGCCAAGGAGTTCGAAGTGCTGGAACTTCTGATGCTGAATCCCGACAAGGTATACAGCAGGGAGAATTTGTTGAAGCTGGTATGGGGTACGGATTATCCCGGTGATGTGCGTACAGTGGATGTACATATCCGGAGACTGCGTGAGAAGATCGAGTCCAATCCCAGCGAGCCCGGATACGTGCATACCAAATGGGGTGTCGGGTACTACTTTAATAATAAGTGAGACTATGAGAACCGGCAAAGATAAGAGGAAATGATTCGCCATGCTTGCATGTAAGAATCAATTTCTCTTATCTTTGAAGGTGGCTCGAATAGAGCCACCGCCACGCAAATGAACAAAAGTAGCTGCGAAGCAGCGGAGAGCACGATTTATCGTGCGGTTTTGTGAATGGCGTGGAGAGGTTCGGAACTGAGGTTTTTATACTGTGAAAAAATGGAATAAAGAACGTTTTGCAACTATATGGGAAAAGCTGGAGAGCATGATCGCGCTTCGAAGTCTGCGGGCGAGGATCTTCCTGCTGACGCTGGTGATCGGCCTGGTGCCTTGTATTGCCATGCGCCACGGTATCGTGAGCAATTACGAGGATCTGGCGGTGGAACAGCGGACCACAGTGGTACAGAACCAGTTGATGATCCTGGCCAATCATCTGATCAGCAACAATTATTTAAGCAGCCATGGTGTCAGAGAGGACACCGGCAATTCCAGAGAAGTCATCAATGCGGAACTGGAGATGCTGTCCAATCTGTATGAAGGCCGCGTTATGATCATCAACAAGAATTTCAAGGTGGAAAAAGATACCTACGGCATCAGTGAAGGAAAGACCATCATTTCCGAGGAGGTCATCAAATGTTTTCAGGGGGAAAACATTTCCCATTATGACCCGGAGCACGGTTACATAGAAATGACCACTCCCATCATGGATACCACGGCAAACACTACGGACGAAAACGGAAAAAGGAATCCGGATGCCATCCGGGGCGTTATGCTGACCAGCATTTCCAATGACAGTATCGTAAATGCCAAGGAAGTGCTGAATCGTAAGGCGTACATTCTGGAAGTGATCATGATGGTGGCAATCCTGGCACTGGCTATCATACTGTCCAGAGCTTTGACGAGACCTTTCAACAGAGTCACACAGGCCATCAATGCGGTAAAGGAAGGCTTCAGTGATGAGACGATCTCTGTGCCAGATTATGTGGAGACCGTACATATCGTAGATGCGTTCAACCAGCTGTTGAAGCGGATGAAGGCATTGGACGATTCCCGACAGGAATTTGTGGCAAATGTGTCCCACGAGTTGAAAACACCCATGACATCCATCAAGGTATTGTCGGATTCCCTGCTAGCACAGGAAAATGTACCGGCGGAGCTGTATCGAGAATTCATGGAAGACATTGCTTCCGAGATTGACAGAGAGAACCAGATCATTACGGATCTGTTGGCACTGGTAAAAATGGATAAAAAGGTACAGGATCTGAATATTGTATCGTTGAACATCAATGATCTGACGGAACTGATCTTAAAGAGACTGCGGCCCATCGCCCGGAAGAAGGATGTGGAAGTGGTATTTGAAAGCGTCCGTCCTGTGGTGGCAGAGGTGGATGAAGTTAAGATGACCCTGATCATGACGAATCTGGTGGAGAATGCCATCAAATACAATAAGGATCATGGCTGGGTGAAGGTGATACTGGATGCGGATCATCAGTATTTTACCTTTGAAGTCAGTGATTCCGGAATCGGTATCCCGGAGGAGGCTCTGGCACATATCTGCGAGAGATTCTATCGTGTGGACAAGTCTCATTCCAGAGAGATCGGCGGAACGGGACTGGGACTGGCGATCACCAAGAGCGCCGTCCTGATGCACAAGGGATCCCTTACGGTGACGAGTACCGAGGGGCAGGGCTCCTGTTTCCTGGCGAAGATCCCGCTGACATATATCGCCTCTTAGACGGAGCTGTTGTAAGAAAGATTGTGTAGTTATGAAGAGAGTTAAAAAATATGTTTTGACCGGTATGCTTCTGATGTTGCTGGCAGTCCTGACCGGCTGTGGCACGAGAGAGCCGGAGACCGGCAAAAAGATATCGGTGTATTATGTAAATACCGCAGAGACGAAGGTTGAGGTTCATGACCAGTATCTGAACACCAAGACACCGGAGGAACAGTTGGAAGAGACCATGACATTTCTCTCCACCACCCCGGAAAAGCTGGAATATAAGGCGCCTTTTGACATGGGATTTCAGGTTCTGGATTATGAAGTGGAAGACGGAAAACTTGTGATCAATGTGGATAAGGCATATTCCGAACTTTCGGTCACCACAGAAGTACTGGTGCGGGCGGCCGTTGTAAGGACACTGACGCAGCTGTCCAATGTGAAATATGTGACGATTACCTTGGAAGGCAGTCAGTTATATGACAATGCAGGGGAATTGGTAGGCTGGATGAATGCCGAGCAGTTCATCAATAATGACGGTAACGAGATCAACACCTATGAACTGGTGAAGGTAAAGCTGTATTTTGCCAATGCAGACGGTGATAAGCTGATCGCGGCCTACAGAGAAAAGCATTATTCCACCAATACTCCGTTGGAGCGATTCGTGGTGGAGGAACTGATCGCGGGACCCAGCGGACAGATTGAGGGTCTGTACCCGGTGATCAATCCGGAGACCAAGATCATCAATATCCTGACCAAAGATGGAATCTGCTATGTGAATCTGGATTCCAGCTTCCTGACCGTGGTGAACAATGTTTCCACGGAGGTAGCAGTTTACTCCATCGTGAATTCCCTGGTGGAACTGGATAATATCAATAAAGTACAGATCCTGGTCAACGGCGAAGTGCCATCTACCTTCAGCAATTCCACTTTTGAACGGAATCTGGATTATGTAACGACTTTGGAACAGTAAATTTTGAATTTATGCGGGACAGGACTGTTTTTGCGTTGGACTGTCGGAACAGTCCTGACTGTGGGCAGGCGGGATTGCCTGCGGAAGGGAGCTTAATGAGACGACCGCTTTTTATGGCGTGTCTGTGTCTCGTGATAGTGCTCGCCATAGGAAGAATACTGACGGGGGCAGACACCGGGGATGCCGGCGTACTGCCGCCTGACGGAAGTCCGGTGAGGATCACGGGACGGATAGACACAAGAACTTCTGAAACGATTATTCTGAAATCAATTTCTATTATTCAAAACGATCTAAAATATTCCTATTCTGGAAAATTACAATGTGAGTTGACAAACACACAGGAGGTACAGAGCCTGAGACTGGGCCAGCATATTGTTCTGGAAGGCGTTTTTTCGCACTTCGATGCTGCGACCAATCACGGGGAATTTGACGTGCGGGCCTATTCTGCGGGAAAGGGCATCGGTGGCAGAGTGCGGAAAGCACAGATTCTGGCAGCGGAGGAGGACTATAACTTTTTGAGAGAAAAGTTGTTTGCCTTTCGAAGGAGATTACACGACAGACTGGCAAAGGTATTCCCGGAGAAAGAGGCTTCTGTTATGCAGACATTACTGCTGGGGGAGAAGGAAGAACTGGATGCGGAGGTAAAGGCGCTGTACCAGAGGAATGGGATCGCCCATATCTTAAGCATTTCAGGGCTGCATATTACTTTGCTGGGGATGGGATGCTACCGGCTGATTAAGAGACTGGGGGCTCCGGTCAGAGTGGCAGCAGCGGGAGGTGCCATGACACTGCTTCTGTACGGTATGATGGTGGGCATGAGTGTATCCGCCAGCCGTGCCATAGGAATGTATCTGCTGCAGATGTTGGGGATATTCGTGGGAAGGACTTACGATATGCTGACAGGTGTGGGGCTGTTGGCGGCATTGCTGGTGTTGCAGCAACCGGAGCGGCTTGGGGATGTGAGCTTTTTGATGTCTTTTGGGGCGGTGCTGGGGATCTGCTTGTTGACACCGGTGTTTGCCGGGGATGGTAGGGAAGATAATGCCGGTGTGGAAACGGCCAGTGGCGTGGTGGCAGGGCTTGAAGAGAAAAAGAGGGCCGACGGGAAGCGCGGACTTGGTGAGGCATTAGGCTTTGCAGAGAAAAAGAGGACTGATGGGAAGAGCGGATTTGGTGAGAGGTCTGACTTTGACACGGAACAGAGGAGACTGGGAAACGGGGGGAACGGTTTTAGAGTACCGGCATGGCTTCTGACCGTGACAGATATTCTGGGTGATTCCGCTTACGAGAGGAACAAGTACCGGGAAGGCTGGCGGAAGGTGGTGTATGAAAGGCTTTGGCGCATGGTGTCAGCACTTAAAAGCGGTTTTGCCGCCAGTGCCGGAGTTATTCTTTTTACGCTGCCCATACAGCTCTGGTTCTTTTATGAGATCCCTGTCTACTCGGTATTATTGAACCTGCTGGTGTTGCCCTTTATGAGCGTGGTGATGGCAGGGGGAATCCTGTCATTGATCCCGGGACTGGGAATTGCAGGGACGGTGGATTGTCTGATCCTGTGGTGGTATGAATGGATCTGCGAACGGTTCGGAGAACTGCCGGGAGCGGTATGGTGCGTGGGCCGCCCGACAAAGTGGCAGATGGTCGTTTATTATAGTGGGCTATTTGTGTTGATCATTGGCAGGAATTATGCGGAAAAATGGAAGCGACAAAGACTTTATGCAGCTTATGTGGCGGAAAATAATCATGGAGACGGACACCACGCTGAAAGAGAAAGGCTGCGTCGGGAAACACGCGGAGTGGATGATAGCGGTAGGGGTAGAAAAAGAGAGAGTAACAGAAAAAAGATGCAGCACTCTGATAGGTACTCTGAAATATGTACCACCAGATGGCGGCATGTTTTAGCAAATTTTTGGTATACATGGCAGGGAGTGATGACATATAGGAACGGAGTTATGTGCCGAATTGTAGCCGCAATGATTTTAGTATTAATAGTTGGTTTACTGACCGGCAATTTTGATCGGGGAAGCCGTGTGACTTTTCTGGACGTGGGACAGGGAGACGGTATCGTGGTGGAGACCGGGCAGGGGGCATATCTTTTTGACTGCGGCAGTACCAGTCGGAGGAAAATCGGTGAATATGTGTTGAAGCCTTATCTCAAGAGCCGGGGAATCCAGTCTCTACGCGGTGTGTTTGTATCGCACCCAGATGAAGACCATATGAATGGCATATTGGAACTGCTGGAGAACGGTGGAGAATGGGGAATTACCGTGGAGCAGATGTTTCTGCCTGCGATTACGGAAGCGGAGCGCAGGGAGGCTTTTGAAAAATTGCTTGTTGCCGCGGAATATGCCGGAGTACCGGTAAGTTACATAAAATGTGGCGATGAGATCAGGGATAGTCGACTCCGGCTGCGGTGTCTGCACCCGGAGGAGAATACGACCCTTGCGGATGCCAATGCCTATTCGGAATGCTTCTACGTGGAGGTATTTGCGAAAGCAGTGAAGTGGGGCGCGGCAGAGGGGATGGAAGCAAGTGGAGAGGGCGGAAGAGCTGCTAGCGAAGTTTACGGTGAGAACGGCAGCTTTGCTGTCGGAGTTATTGGTGAGAGAACCGGTCATGGTGATACCGGTGAAAGGAAAAACTTCGGCGTGGGTGCCGGGAAGCTAAGCATTCTCCTGACAGGGGATGTGGAAGGCGAAGGGGAGCAGCAGCTGACACAGGAATTGCAGACGTTGAAGACGTTACAGGAAGCGAAGACGTTACGGGTAGCGCAGGAATCACAGGCTTTGCAGAATGCGCGGAAATTGCAGGAATCGCAGGAACCGCGAGAACAGCAGGAGTTGTGGGAATCACGGAGACAAGGGGGCTTCAAGGTAGACATCCTGAAGGTAGCGCATCACGGCTCAGGCTATTCCACCAGTTCTGAGTTTCTTGCCGCCGCCGGCCCCGCTGCCGCCATTATCTCCTGTGGTCGTAACAATTCCTATGGCCATCCCCATGCCGCGACGCTACAGCGCCTGGAAGATGCTAAGGTCCCCTGGTACCTCACCACCGACTATGGAGCCCTGACAGTAACCGTCGACAGTCACGGAAACCGGTTGCAAGGGTATCTGAGAAGAAAATAAGCCGTTGGGGTTCTAGGTAGTTGGGGCGTGAGAGGAAGAAAAGTAAGAATAAGCCCCGAGGAAATCGAGAAGCCGGGGCGTGAGAGGAAGAAAAGTAAGAATAAGCCCCGGGGAAATCGAGAAGCCGGGGCATAGGAGAAAGAAAAGTAAGAATAAGCCCCGGAGAAGTCAAGAAGCCGGGGCATGAGAGGAAGAAAAGTAAGAATAAGCCCCGAGGAAGTCAAGAAGCTGGGGCGTAGGAGAAAGAAAAATAAGAATAAGCCCCGGAGAAGTCAAGAAGCTGGGGCGTAGGAAAAAGAAAAGTAGAAATAAGCCCCGGAGAAGTCAAGAAGCCGGGGCGTAGGAGAAAGAAAAGTAAGAATAAGCCCCGGAGAAGTCAAGAAGCCGGGGCGTAGGAGAAAGAAAAGTAAGAAT
>OGGA01001956.1_pt1 | contig 9806 bp, 6 predicted proteins | sample 1571041 | NCBI WGS metagenome assembly OGGA01 (sample SAMEA2582057, study PRJEB24529) | metagenome | biome: Human gut stool | place: China | collected 2011 | reverse complement strand
AAAGGCGATCTTCTGGCCCGGACGGCCATACAGGTTGATGTCATGCAGCACCGTTTTTTCCGGCACATAGCCAAAGTCCACGTCCGTAAAGGTAATATCGCCCGCCAGCTTGTGGTAGGTAACGGTGCCGTCGTGGTGGGGGTGCTTCCACGCCCAGATGCCGGTGCGCTCGTTCGTCTCCACCAGCTGGTCGTTGCGGTCGTACTTGGCGTTCACCAGCGTCACATAGCCCTCGTCGGTCTCGCTGGGCTCGTCCATCATCTTGAAGATACGCTCTGCACCGGCCAGTGCCATGATGACGCTGTTGGCCTGCATGGACACCTGACTGATGGGCATATTGAAGCCCTTGTTCAGGCTGAGGAAGGCCACCACCGTGCCAAGGGTCATGCCGCTGACACCGCCCACAGCCATGGCTGCACCCACCAGCGCGCACACGGCGTAGCTGATGTTGCCCAGCTGGGCGTTGACCGGCATCATGATGTTGGAGAAGGCGTTGGCCTGCTTGGCGCTTTCCTTCAGCTGGTCGTTCAACGCACGGAAGCCGGCAAGGGTCTGCTGCTCGTGGGTGAACACCTTGACCACCTTCTGGCCTTCCATCATTTCCTCGATGTAGCCGTTCACCTTGCCCAGATCCCGCTGCTGCTGGATGAAGTACTTGGAGGAGCTTTTTGCGATCTGCTTGGAGCAGAACAGCATCAGCGCCACCATGAGCATGGTAACGATGGTCAGCTGCCAGCTGAGCATACACATACTGAAGAACACCGACACGATGGTGATGACGCTGGACACCAGCTGCGGGATGCTCTGGCTGAGCATCTGGCGCAGGGTATCCACATCGTTGGTGTACACGGACATGATATCGCCGTGGGGATGGGTGTCAAAATACCGGATGGGCAGGCTTTCCATGTGGGTGAACAGCTCGGCGCGCAGATTGCGCAGCGTGCCCTGCGTTACATTGACCATGATGCGGGCGTTGAGCCATGCTGCCAGAATGCCCACAAGGTAGATGCAGCACATCCGCACCAATGCACCGGCCAGTGGTGCAAAGCTGGGATTCTGCTGGCGGGTCATGGGCACGATGTAATCATCCATCAAGGTCTGCAAGAACAGGCTGGCCTGCACATTGGCCAGCGCACTGACCACGATGCAGACAAGCACCACGATGCAGTGGGGCAGATAGTTGCGGAACACCTCATCCATGATGCGCTTCAGCAGCTTGCCCGGGTTTTCCACCTTGGGGCGCGGCCCCCGTGCGCCCCGCGGGCCGGGGCCATGTACTTCTTTTACTGCCATTACTGCGCACCTCCCTGCTTGTCAAAATCGCCGCCGCCCTGCGTCTGGCTGTTGTAGACCTCCTGATAGATGGCGTTGGTCGCCAGCAGCTCTGCATGGGTGCCCAGACCGTTGATCTGACCGTTCTCCAGCACCAGAATGCGGTCTGCATCCTGCACCGAGGAGATACGCTGTGCAATGATGATCTTGGTCGTGCCGGGGATCTCCTCCCGGAAGGCCTTGCGGATCTTGGCATCGGTCGCGGTATCCACGGCGCTGGTGGAGTCGTCCAAAATCAGTACCTTGGGCTTGCGCAGCAGGGCGCGGGCGATGGTCAGGCGCTGCTTCTGGCCGCCGGACACGTTGGAACCGCCCTGCTCGATCCATGTATTGTACTTATCCGGGAAGCGCTGGATGAATTCATCCGCGCAGGCCAGTTTTGCCATGCGGATGCACTCTTCCTCGGTGGCGTTGGCATCGCCCCAGCGCAGGTTATCCAGAATGGTACCGCTGAACAGCACGTTCTTCTGCAGCACCATGGAGACCTCGCGGCGCAGAACATCAAGGTTATAATCCCGCACATCCACGCCGCCCACCCGCACGGTACCGCTCTCGGCATCGTACAGGCGGGGGATCAGCTGCACCAGACTGGACTTTGCGCTGCCGGTGCCGCCGATGATGCCCAGCGTCTCGCCGGGTTGGATGGTAAAGCTGATATCGTTCAGCACCGGCTGACCGCTGCCATGCTTATACTTGAAGGTAACGTGGTCAAACTGGATGCTGCCGTCTGCCACCTGCTGCACCGGCTGCTTTGCCGGGGGCAGGTCGGTGTGCTCGTCCAGCACCTCCACGATACGCTTGGCAGAGGCGGCGGACATGGCGATCATGACAAAGGCCATGCTCAGCATCATCAGTGCCATGAGGATGTTCATGATATAGCCGAACAGGGCGTTCAGCTGGCCGGTGGTAATGGCACCGTGCAGCACATATTTTGCGCCGAACCAGCTCAGCGCGATGTTGCAGCCGTACACCGCCACCAGCATGGCGGGGTTATTGAAGCTCAGGCGGCTTTCCGCGTTGACGAACTGCTTATACAGGCTCTCGCAGGCAGCGGTGTATTTTTCGTTCTCGAAGCCCTCGCGCACAAAGCTCTTGACCACGCGGATGGCAGAGACATTCTCCTGCACCGAGGCGTTGAGGTTATCATAGTTCTTGAACACCCGGTCGAAGATGCGGAAGGTGGGGATCATGATACTTGCCAGCACCACCACCAGAAAGACCACCGCCACCACGAATACCAGCGCCAGCGGCCCGCCGATGACCACTGCCATGGTCAGCGCAAATACCAGATGCACCGGTGCGCGCACGCACATGCGCAAAATCATCTGGAAGGCGTTCTGCACGTTGGTCACGTCGGTGGTCATACGGGTAACAAGACCTGCCGTGGAAAATTTGTCGATGTTGGAAAAAGAGTAATGCTGGATATTTTCATACATGGCATCGCGCAGATTTCCGGCAAAGCCGGTGGATGCCTCGGCGGCATACTTGCCCGCCAGCACGCCCAGCACCAGCGCAATGGCTGCCACCAGAAAGGTAAGCAGGCCGTAGCGGATGATGGCGTTCATATCGCCCTTTTCAATGCCCTGGTCGATGATAAAGGCCATGATGGTGGGCAGCAGCACATCCATAATGGCTTCCAGCGCAGCAAAGAGCGGTGTCTTGATCGAGGCGGCTTTATACTCGCCCAGATGCGACACAAGCTTTTTGATCATCTGAGTTCCCTCCTGTTTGAATTTATTTGTTTGGTACGAAACAATTTTATACAAAACAATTTAAATGTCAAGCCGTTTCGTAAAATGTTCATAATTACTAATTTAACAAGTCCTTTTTCAGCGCTTTGACGGAAAAGGTAGTTATTTCAGTGCTTCCCGCAGCTTGTTCAGCAGCCGCAGCAGTTCTGCGTTCTCCTCCTCGGTTAGCAGCCCGGCTACATAGTCGTCGGTCTGGTGGAGGGAGAGCATGGTTTTTTCATGAAAAAGCACACCCTCCTCAGTCAAAATCAGCTGCTTGAGCCGGGCATCCTGCGGCACGCTCTGCCGCCGGATATAGCCCTTGCGTTCCATCAGCTGCAAAATGTTCGTGACCGTGGAGCGGGTGATGGAAAACTCCTGCTCGATATCCCGCTGGAACACCGGCTCGTCCCGGTGGCGGTAAAGATACTCGATGATCCACCCGTGCATAGGGGTAGCCTGCTCCACACCGTTGGCACGGGCAAACTGGTTGATCTTCCGGAAGATCAGGTTATCCACCCTGCGCAGCTGCGCAGGGATGACCTGCGGCCCCTCCCACGGCGGGTCCAGCTTGCAGTGTTCTTCAATAGGGTGCTTGGTACACATAGTACTTTTCCTCGTTCTGTTCAGGTTGTTCGATGTAAAACTGTTTGATACGATACATATTCTACCCATATCCCCGCCCCTTGTCAAGAGGGCGGGTGCAAAAAAGGCCGCTGCGGAAAATTTTCCGCAGCAGCCTTGATTTTTATGGATACGGGATACGCTTACAGCTTTTTGCCGGTCAGCAGCTCGTAAGCCTCCAGATACTTGGCAATGGTCTTGTCAATGACATCCTGCGGCAGGTCGTAATTGCTGTCGGGGTTAGCCTTCAGCCAGTCGCGCACGAACTGCTTGTCGAAGGAGGGCTGGCTGTGACCCGGCTCGTAGCCCTCCAGCGGCCAGAAGCGGGAGGAGTCCGGGGTCAGCATCTCGTCGCCCAGCACCACGTTGCCGTCCTCGTCCAGACCAAACTCGAACTTGGTGTCGGCGATGATGATGCCGCGGGAGAGGGCATACTCAGCGCACTTCTTATACAGAGCGATGGTGTAGTCACGCAGCTTGGTGGCGTACTCCTCGCCCTTGCCGGGGAACAGCTTTTCCAGCACGTCGATGCTCTGCTCGTAGGAGATGTTCTCGTCGTGGTCGCCGATCTCTGCCTTGGTGGAGGGGGTGTAGATGGGCTCGGGCAGCTTATCGGACTCCTGCAGGCCCTCGGGCAGCTGGATGCCGCACACCTTGCCGGTCTTCTGGTAGCTGGCCCAGCCGCTGCCGGTGATGTAGCCGCGGACGATGCACTCGACGGGCAGCATGGTCAGCTTGCGGCACATCATGCTGCGGCCCTCGTACTGGGGCTGCCGGAAGAACTCGGGCATCTCCTTCACGTCCACGCTCAGCATATGGTTGGGCAGCAGGTCGCGGGTGTAGTCGAACCAGAACTTGCTCATCTGGGTCAGCACCTTGCCCTTGTTGGTGACTTTATTCTTTAAGATAACATCGAATGCAGAGATGCGGTCGGTGGCGACCATGATGAGGCTGTCGCCGTTGTCGTAGATCTCACGGACCTTGCCTTCCTTGATGGGCTTGAACTCAGTCATAGCAAAACTCTCCATTTCCCTTGTTCCGTAGGTATCTTTTCTTTTGGTCATTGGCAGGCTGTCTGCCGTCCTGTTACACTATAATCTTACCATAGGAATTGTCCGTTGGGAAGAAACAGATGGGAGAGAAATGGGCCGATTTTTGGTTTTTTCTCGTGAAAAGTGCTAAAATCAAGCTTAAATTTTCGTCGTTTTGACGGTAAAAGTCGTACTTTCGCCCCATTTTCGCCTGCCTTGCTGACCGAAACGCCGTCATTGACGAAATTTGTGAAAACGTGTATCATGGGTAACGGCATCGCATTTTTCAACTTTTGTCTTTTAAGGAGGTCCATGCCATGCGCCCTCTCATCATCGCCCATCGCGGCGCGTCCCATCTGGCCCCCGAAAACACGCTGACCGCGTTCCGTCTGGCAAAGACGCTGGGTGCGGACGGCTTCGAGTGTGACGTTCAAATCACCAGAGACCGTCATCTCGTGGTGGCCCACGACTACCTCACCGACCTCAAGACCGGCGTCCACGGCAACATCCCGGATATGGACTTCGACGACCTGCGCCAGCTGGATTTCGGAAAATGGAAAAGCCCGGAGTTCGCGGGCGAAAAGATCCCCACCCTCGAAGAGGTTCTGGAAGTCGCGCAGGACTTCAGGATGATACATATTGAATTGAAGCCCTACTTTGACCGGGACGAAGAGATCGTGGACCGGGTCATCGACGCCGTCCTTGACGCCGGGCTGGAAGAAAAGGCCGTGCTCACCTCCTTCGAGTACGGCACCCTCCGCCGGGTGAAGGAGCGGATGCCCCAGATGGCCACCTGCGCCATGACCCTCAGCCCCGAATCCCAGCTCAGCCAGCCGGCCACCTTCTGGGAGAAGCTGGGCCTCAAGAAGACCGACCCTCTCGTGGAGAAGCTTTCCAGCCCCCAGGCCCTCAGCGAAGCGGCCGCTCTGCTGGAAGACCCCAGCAGTCTGGACGAAGAGAACAGCATCCTCATCTATTACTTAAAAGACCGTCTCGATTTTCTCTACTCCATCTACCCCGGCATGAACCTGGCCGAAATTCTGCAGCAGTATTATTATCAGACGGATTTTGTGAACTATGTGGCCCAGTTCGGCTTCCCGGTGGATTACGTCGGGCCGGAGTACCACGCCTTTTTCCGGGACAAAGACCTTGTCCCCAACGCCCACGCCCACGGCTTCAAGGTCGCGCCCTGGCCGGTGGGCAATGACAGCCGGGACGACCTGCGCCAGCTGTTCCGGCTGGACCCGGAGCTTGTGGTCACGAATAAGCCCGAGGTGGCCGTTGCTATCCTCACCGGGCTGGGCCAGTGGGACGAATCATCCAAAGAGGGTTGACAGCCCTCTTTTTTTAGTCCATAATAGTCCTGTATCAAACAGTTTTATGTGAAACAGTTCGACCTCCGAACATTCAAAGCTCTGCCACATCATATAACGAACAGAAGGATGGTAACTATGTGTAAAGAAATCAAGCCTTGCTGCACTCCTGTCGCGCCGCCGTGGGAGGTGCCGCAGGTCATCCCGGCCCAGCTGCGCCGGGTGAACAATCTCATCTTCCGCAAGATCGGCCAGTTCTCCCGCACCAATGGCGTGGAGGCCGTGACTCCCATGCACGGCTGGATCATGGAGTACCTCTACCGGAACTCCGACACCCCCGTATTCCAGCGGGACATCGAGCGGGAGTTCTCCATCACCCGCTCCACCGTTACCAATATTTTACAGCTCATGGAGCGCAAGGGCTACATCGCCCGTCAGAGCGTCGCGCAGGACGCCCGCCTCAAGCAGCTGGTCCTCACCGAAAAGGGCCGCCAGTTCCACGAAAATACCATGCTCGCCCTCCACCAGACCGACGAATATGTGGCCGGCCTGCTGACGGAGGAAGAGAACACCGAGCTGCTGCGGCTGCTGAATAAATTATATCTGGGCTTGAAGTGAAACAAATATGAACTTTTTCCGAAACTTTGAAAAAAGCATTGACTTTAATATTGTTTTGTATAAAATTGTTCCGTACCAAACAATTATTCAAAGGAGGCTCAAAGTATGATAAAGAAGCTTGCTTCCCATCTGGGCGAATACAGACGCGCCGCTCTCCTGACGCCGATGTTTTCCGCACTGGAAGCAGTCATGGACATCCTGCTGCCCACCATCATGGCGTTCATCATCGACCTTGGCATTGAAAAGGGCGATATGAACGCCATCGTCAAATACGGCCTGCTCACCTTCGCAGTGGCGGCCATCGCCCTGCTGCTGGGCATTCTGGCCGGCAAATATGCTGCCGATGCGTCCACCGGTTTTGCCGGCAACCTGCGCGATGCGATGTATGAGAACATCCAGCACTACTCCTTCTCCAACATCGACAAATTCTCCACCGCCGGCCTCGTCACCCGTATGACCACCGACGTGACCAACCTGCAGAACGCTTTCCAGATGATGGAGCGCATGTGTGTGCGCGCCCCGGTCCATCTGGTGTTCGCACTCATCATGGCGTTCAGCATCGGCGGCCCTCTGGCCCTCATCTTCGTGGTGGCTGTCGCCTTCCTGCTGGCCGTGCTGGCAAGCATCATGGTGCCCACCTTCAAAATTTTTGACCGTGTTTTCAAGAATTACGACAACCTGAACTCCTCCGTGCAGGAGAACGTCTCCGCTATCCGCGTGGTCAAGAGCTTCGTCCGCGAGGGCTTCGAGAACGAGAAGTACACCAAAGCCTGCGAGGGTCTGTATCAGCAGTTCGTCAACGCAGAGAGCCGTCTGAGCTTCAACAGCCCCGCCATGCTGACGGCTATTTACGGCTGCAACATTGCCCTGAGCTGGTTCGGCGCAAAGTACATCCTGCACGGCGCGCTGACCACCGGCCAGCTGAACGCTCTGTTCGGCTACATCATGAACATCCTGATGGCTCTGATGATGCTGAGCATGGCTTTCGTCATGATCTCCATGTCCGCCGCTTCCGCAAAGCGTATCGTGGAAGTTCTGGACGAAAAGACCGACCTGCCCCCCGCCAAGGCTCCCGTGCAGGAAGTCAAGGACGGCAGCATCCGCTTCGATCACGTCACCTTCAAGTACAAGCACGGCTCCGGCCAGCCTGTCCTGAACGACATCACCTTTGACATCAAGCCCGGCGAGACACTGGGCATCATCGGCGGCACCGGCAGCGCAAAGTCCAGTCTGGTGCAGCTCATCCCCCGCCTGTACGACGCCGAGACCGGCACTGTCAGCGTGGGCGGCGTGGATGTCCGGGATTATAACCTCGACGTCCTCCGCCACGAGGTCTCCATGGTGCTCCAGAAGAACGTCCTGTTCTCCGGCACCATCCTCGACAACCTCCGCTGGGGCAATGAGAACGCCAGCGAGGAAGAGTGCATCCGTGTGGCGAAGCTGGCCTGCGCCGATGAGTTCATCGAGCGCTTCCCGGACAAGTACAACACCTGGATCGAGCAGGGCGGCTCCAACGTGTCCGGCGGCCAGAAACAGCGTCTGACCATCGCCCGCGCCCTGCTGCGCAAGCCGAAGGTCCTCATCCTCGACGACTCCACCAGTGCCGTGGATACCGCCACCGACGCAAAGATCCGGAAGGCGTTCCGTGAGGAGATCCCCGGCACCACCAAGATCATCATTGCACAGCGCATTTCCTCGGTGCAGGATGCCGACCGCATCCTCGTGCTGGACAACGGCCAGATCAACGGCCTCGGCACCCACGAGGAACTGCTGAAGAACAACGCGATCTATCAGGAAGTCTACAACAGCCAGACTCAGGGCGGCGGCGACTTCGACAAGCAGGGAGGTGAGCAGTAATGGCAGAACAGAAAGCAAAAGTCGTCCATGGCCCCGGCCCCCGCGGCATGGGAGGCCCGCGTCCGAAGGTCGAGAACCCGGGCAAGCTGCTCAAGCGCATCATGGCAGAGGTGTTCCAGCACTATCTGCCTCACTGCATCCTCGTGCTCATCTGCATCGTGGTCAGCGCGCTGGCCAATGTGCAGGCAAGCCTGTTCCTGCAGACCCTTATCGACGACTATATCATCCCCATGACCCAGCAGCAGGACCCCAGCTTTGCACCGCTGGCCAGTGCGCTGGTGCGCGTCGGCTGCATCTATGTGGTGGGCATCCTCGCTGCATGGCTCAACGCCCGCATCATGGTCAACGTCACCCAGGGTACCCTGCGCAACCTGCGCATCCAGCTCTTCACCCACATGGAGAGCCTGCCCATCCGCTACTTTGACACCCATCCGCACGGCGACATCATGTCCGTCTACACCAACGACGTGGATACCCTCCGTCAGATGCTCAGCCAGAGCATCCCGCAGCTGGTGTCCAGCGCCATCACCATCGTTTCCGTCTTTGCCAGCATGTGCATGCTGAGCTGGCAGCTCACCATCGTCACCATGCTGATGGTAGCCCTGATGCTCTTCTGCTCCAAGAAGATCACCCAGCAGAGCGGCAAGTACTTCATCGCACAGCAGCGAGACCTCGGCAAAGTGAACGGCTACATCGAAGAGATGATGGAGGGCCAGAAGGTCGTCAAGGTCTTCACCCACGAGCAGAAAGCCCTCGAGGGCTTCCGCGAGCTGAACGACAAGCTCAAGGACAGCGCCAAGCAGGCCAACAGCTTCGCCAACATCATGATGCCCGTCAACGCTCAGCTGGGCAACATCAGCTACGCCATCTGCGCTCTGGTGGGCGCAGCCATGGCCGTCACCGGCATGGGCGGCGTCACGCTGGGTACTGTCATGGCGTTCCTGTCCCTGAACAAGAGCTTCAATATGCCCATCAGCCAGGTGTCCATGCAGGCCAACAGCATCATCATGGCACTGGCCGGTGCAGAGCGCATCTTCAAGATGATGGATGAGCCCAGCGAGACCGATGAGGGCTATGTCACCCTCATCAACGCCAAGTACGATAAGGACGACAACCTCGTGGAGGCCAACGAGCGCACCGGCATCTGGGCCTGGAAGCACCCCCACCACGACGGCACCACCACCTACCACAAGCTGGAAGGCGACATCACCTTCACCGACGTTGATTTCGGCTATGTACCGAACAAGACTGTCCTGCACGACATCAACCTCTATGGCCGTCCGGGCCAGAAGATCGCCTTC
>OGGA01001953.1_pt1 | contig 9830 bp, 13 predicted proteins | sample 1571041 | NCBI WGS metagenome assembly OGGA01 (sample SAMEA2582057, study PRJEB24529) | metagenome | biome: Human gut stool | place: China | collected 2011 | reverse complement strand
AGCCGGGGCGCGGATAGTTGCCGGAGAAGCCTTTTGTGCGCAGCAGCTTTTCTGCGGGGGAAAAGCGTGGTATATTGAGGGGGATAACTCGGAATTTAGAGGTGTAAGGTGGAATATAAAGAATATGGATCAAAGAATAATGATGTTATAATTTTATTACACGGTGGAGGTCTTTCTTGGTGGAATTATATAGATGAAATATCCTTGCTTGAAAATGAATTTCACATAGTTATTCCTATATTAGATGGACATTCAGGAAGTGATACAAATTTTACTTCTATTGAAAGCAATGCTCTAGAAATAATAAATTTTATAAATAAAAATTATAATGGAAAAGTAAAACTAATTGGAGGACTATCATTAGGCGGACAAATTTTATTAGAAATATTATCTAAAAATCCTGATATATGTGAATGTGCTATTGTTGAAAGCGCTTTGGTAATGCCAATGGACTTTACCTATAAAATGATAGAGCCAATATTTAATTTATCATATTGTTTGATAAGTAAAAAGTGGTTTTCAAAACTACAATTTAAAAGTTTGAAACTTAAAAAAAGCTTGTTTGCTCTATATTATGAAGATACTTGTAAAATTACAAAAGATAATTTAATTGCTTTTATGAAGTCAAATTCTAATTATGAAGTAAAAAACACTTTATCGCATACTAAAGCAAAGACCCTCGTATTAGTTGGAAGTAAAGAAAGACCTATTATGAAAAAATCAGCAACTAAAATTGTTCATTTAATACCAAATAGTGAACTTGAAGTATTACAAGGATATTATCACGGAGATATTAGCATAAATCATGCAGATGATTATGTTGAAAGAGTAAAGAGGTTAGTTCGTTAAATTCCCATTTATCGAGTGACGAAAACAATACATCCTTCTGCGGACAACCCCAAAACGGTTGTCCGCTTTTTTTATACGCTGAAATCTGAAAAAAAGACAAAATGCCAAGCAAAACTGAAAAATATCTCATCCTTGCCCGTTACTTTTGGTAGCACAACATGCTTTTAAATATGGGCTGGCAGCAGCCCGATGAACTGCCTGTTACGCTTTCTGCCCTGATGGCAAAAGCCATGAACGACCAGTGCATCCCGCCCGGTGAAGGCATCCTGCACCATGCGGAAGGCGTTGACCTGATTCCGGCTAACATCGAACTGGCAGGGCTGGAAGTGGCCCTTGTCAACAGTATGAGCCGGGAAAAGATGCTCAAACAGGTGTTGGACAGCGCCCGGCGGGAATACGATTATATCCTGCTGGATTGTACGCCGTCTCTGGGAATGCTGACAGTAGTCGCTCCGCTTCTATGGCTAGCGGTACGCACTATGTGCGAATTTATAATTATCTCCTGCGGAGATACCGCCATCAATGCACTGGCCGAAGCGGATACCACTCTGATTCCGGTGCAGGCGCAGTACCTTTCGGCAAAGGGACTGGAGCAGCTGCTGCAGACCATCCAGAAAGTGCGCCGGCAAATCAACCCGAAGCTGAAAATCGAGGGTATCCTGATGACCATGACGGACAGTCGTACCAATTACGGCAGGGAAATCGACGCACTGATTCGGCAGGTGTACGGCAGCAAAATCCGGGTGTTTGAGCAGCCCATTCCGCACTCTGTCCGTGCGGCGGAAATCAGCGCGGGGGGCAGGAGCATCTTTGCCCATGACTCGAAAGGAAAGGTGGCAGCGGCCTATCAATCTTTGACGAGGGAGGCGCTGGCCGATGCCGAAAAGCAACGCAAACTTGGCGCTGAAAGGTCTCGATGAGATGTTTTCCACCGAAGAATCCCGGCAGGAGCAAAAGCGGGAGCAAGTGCAGCAGATTCCCATCGAGGAGCTGTTTCCCTTCAAGGAGCATCCGTTCAAGATGCTGGACGATGAGGCTATGCAGCGCACGGTGGAAAGCGTGGCACAGTAATACAGGGCTTTTAATTTGTCTGCAGCAGCAGAACTGCCTGCAATGCTGCCCGAATCTTTTCGTGTTCTCCGCTTTCATCTGTCCGGAGACGCAGCAGAGAAACGCCGAATTTGTCCATGATACGGTTCTTCTTTTCATCCCGTTCTGCCTGTTTACTTCCATCTTTGTGGAAACTGATCCCATCCACTTCAATGGCCAGAACAGGCTGTTTGTCCATCTGACGGAATAACAGAAAATCAACATGCGTCAATGGGTTACGGGCGTATTTCCGCTCGTCCTCCGTCAAAGGCCCGTAGTCTTTGATCAGCGTTGCAAGAGAAACATGGACGGTACAGCCGATGGAGGAAAGTGCTTCCTCCGCGAGCACCTCCTGAATAACGGCATACATCAAGTTCTCAGAGTCATATTCCGAAATCCGTTTGTGCTTTTGCAGATACGTTTTGCGCTGCTCGGCATATCCCTGATACAGCATGTCGAACACGGAGTAGACCTGACTTTGGATGACTTCAAAATTGTTGTATTCGATGTAGCGCGCCAGATCACCATAGTTTGTCCGGTCATTGTGCGGGTCTTGCGATGTAATGACCGTCAGCGAATGAACCGCGCGGGAAACGGCGACATTCAGCATATGCGAATCGTCCACAAAATCGGTGATCACATTGTCCACGGAGGTCAGGATGATGGCATCCTGCTCACGTCCCTGAAATTTATGGACCGTATCGACAACACAGGCTTCGCCCAGCTGACGGTGGAGAGCGTTTACCTGGTCCCGATAGGGCGTGATGATGCCGATGCTCTGGTAGTTTTGTCGGTTCAGCCTCGGAAGAATTTCCTGATGGATGACATCGATCTGACGTTGATTGATGTGTCCCCGCGCGTGGTTTCCCGCAACGGTTCGATACAGGGCCAGTACATCCGGCTCATCATGATCTTTGGTCATGACGATCAACTGACCGTGATAGAATTTCTGGTTGCAGAAATTGATGATCTTCGGGTGGCAGCGGTAGTGTTCCCGCAGCAGCGTGACAGGCACGGTCTGCCATGTTTCCAGCGCGGAGGAGAGCAGGTTATGGACGGAAAAGTGATATCGTTCCTCAAGAGAATACTTTTGCCAGATGGCATCGCTGGTGCGTATGTCACGTTCTGTCAGCACATTGGGCAGCTGTTTCAGATCGCCGACGATCACGATGTTCCGTGCACAGGAGAATGCAAGAACGCCGGTAGCAAGATCGACCTGAGACGCTTCGTCTACGATCAGGTAATCGTAGATATGGTCGGTGCGCAGAGTTCCCTTGATGGAATAGGTCGTGCTGAGCACCACAGGGTATTCCTGTGTAAATGCCGCAGAGTTCCCGCGAAAATCAGCCATGTCAAAACATTTCCGACTGCTTTTCCATGGATAACGTGCTGCCAGTTCTGCACGGAACAGTTGCAGAGACTTCTGGGCAAGTTCATCCATTTTTGCATCGAAAGAGTAATGCTCCAATCTGCGATTCAATTCTGATTTTTCATTTTTAAGCTCTCGCTTTTTTGCGGAATAGAACTGGTGCTGCAGATACGGGATAACCAGTTCCGGAGAACGCAGAAACAGCCTGAGAGCGTTGCGGTTGAACCGGAACAGGATGGAAAGCTTTTTCAGAAGCCCAAGGCGGTTTTTGTGTTCTGCGTGCTGCTCAAATTCTGTCCAAAGGGCAAGGATCTTCTGGGAGGAAAGAGTTTCTAAATTTTCCGTTGGAAGATCGTGATAGGTTGCATAGTATTCCTCAAAATAATGCCGCTCCGGATTCAGCTGCAAAAGTTCCCGCTCAATAGCCGCGATGCGATTCTTGGCGTTGAGCATTTCATTCAGTTCGGCAGAAAGAGCTGTGGTCTGCTGACAGAGTTGAGCGCGTTCTTCCTCGGTGATTTCCCAGTCTTTCATGTCCGGGTAGGTGCCTGTCTGTTCCTCCAGAAATTTCTGCTTGTTGGCTGCGCTGCCGAGAAATGCGGTCAGAAACGCGGCATTTTTCTTTTCCAGCTTTTCTGCAACATTATGTGTAGCAGAATTGTTGTTGGAAACGACCGCCACAGTATGCCCGCATCGGATGGCATTGGCAATGATATTCAGGATCGTCTGCGTTTTTCCGGTGCCCGGAGGGCCTTGGATGATACTGATTTTGGAAGAAAGTGCTCGTTCAACGGCCAGTTTCTGGCTTTGGTTCAGGCCAAACGGATAAATGATCGCATCCGGTATCCGGGGCACATCTGCCTCCGTTTGAGGATCAAGGTAGCTCGCCAGAACGGTATCCTTGCTGACTTTCTGAATTTTGTTGTATTGCGCACTCAGAATGTTGACGCCGTTTTCCGCCACAAGACTGATTGCCGTGGCAGTTTCTTTGAAGTACTGGAAGATTTCTTCATTTTTGCTGTCAGCAAGGCAATTCTGCTTGAACCGGACTTCGCTGCTGCGGAGCAACTGATCTTTTGCGCCTTTGCAGAGAATACGATAATACGCGCCGAAATCCAGAAGCTCATCGATGCCGTGAATCGTCTGTCCGTTTACAGTGACGATAAACTGTGCCGGATTAAGCTGCTTTTGCAAAGGAAAAACTTGTACGTTGCTACTCTGAAAACGATAAATCTTATGAGGAGCACTGAGATAAGAAATCTCACACGTTCCATCATGAAGCTGGAAATTTGCAACAGAGCTTGTCTGATCCTTCCCTTTTATCATGACCAGATATTTTCGTGGGTCCATGAACAACTCCTTGTGTAAAGCGGTGTAAGCGGTTTTGCAGTAGCTGTTCCTATTATACGGGCAATATTGTCTGAAAACAAGATGGGATAATTAGATTGCACTTGAAAAAAACCGGCTAAACTGCTATAATAAAATAAAAGGTTGTTTTATCGAGAACGTATGGCGCAAAAAAGCTGTTGAAGGAGTGCTGCGTGATGAATCTGAACTGCCGCCGCAAAGAAAAGGTGTACGTCAAGGTCAACTCTGATTTCAACGCAACCGGCTATATGAAGCCCTGCAAGATCACATGGAGCGACGGGCGCACTTATCCTATTGAGCAGGTGCGGGACTTCCGGCCAGCAAATACCATTGCCGATATGCCGGGAGACTGTTATACTGTTATTATCAAGGGGCAGGAGCGTCATTTGCCTTTTGAATGTTCAGATCACCAGATGTTCCCCAGCCGCTTCGGGCGGTGGTTTGTGGAGGTTTGATGAGGAAAGGAATGTAGGATGGACGGAAAGAAGCGCACCTATCTGGCAATCGACCTGAAAAGTTTTTATGCCTCGGTGGAGTGCGTAGACCGCCATCTGGACCCCCTGACCACAAATCTGGTGGTGGCAGACGCCTCCCGCACCGAAAAGACCATCTGCCTTGCGGTGTCGCCCTCCCTGAAAGCCTACAAGATACCCGGCAGAGCGCGGCTGTTTGAAGCCGTCCAGCGGGTGAAAGAGGTCAACGCTCAGCGGCTGCAAACTGCCGGTTCATGTGCGCTGTCTGATTGACGAGTGTGCCAACATCGGGCAGATTCCGCAGTTGGAAAAGCTGGTGGCTACCATCCGCAGCCGTGAGATTTCAGCCTGCCTTGTCTTGCAGACCCGCAGTCAGCTGAAAGCTATCTACAAAGATAATGCGGATACGATTGTGGGCAACATGGACTCGCAAATTTTTCTGGGCGGCAGCGAGCCGACTACCCTGAAAGAACTTTCCGAAGCGCTTGGCAAAGAGACCATCGACAGCTTCAACACATCTGATACCCGCGGTAACTCGCCGTCTTATGGCACATCGTTCCAGAAGCTTGGCCATGAACTTATGAGCCGCGATGAGCTTGCTGTGCTGGATGGCGGAAAGTGCATCCTGCAGCTGCGCGGTGTGCGCCCCTTTTTGAGTGAAAAGTACGATCTGACCCAGCATCCAAACTATAAACTGACCGCCGACTACGACCCCAAAAATACGTTTGATATTGAAAAATATCTTCACCCGAAAATAAAAATCCACCCCAGTGATGCGTTTGTTGTGGTGGATGCTGATTCTCTCCCGCCTGTCTGATTGGACAGACGGTTTTGTTTTTATCAGGCCAGAGAGGTACACCGATAAGCCAGCTCCCGCCGCAGTTTGCGGTTCCAGTACGCGGCTTCAGATGTGTACGGATGGTCTGCAAGGTTTTAATTATAAAGGAGAAACGACTATGGAATTCTTTAACTCTGCTGTGGAAGTTCTGCAGACTCTGGTGGTGGCTCTGGGTGCCGGTCTCGGCGTTTGGGGCGCAGTAAATCTGCTGGAGGGCTATGGCTCGGATAACCCCGGTGCCAATGCTCATGTGCCATAAAGTAACACCACAATATGAAAGACGGCTATCCCCATTATTCCGTAATCAGTAAAGGTGATTTGACATTTTTCTTGAAGTGGTGTATACTTTTCATGTTAATATGAAAAACATGAATCAAGGAGATGCTGTACAATGTCCATGCCAAAAGGAAAGCACATATTTGGAACTGTTAAGGTTGGAGAGCGCGGACAAATTGTCATTCCCAAAGAAGCGCGAGAAATATTTGACATAAATCCCGGAGACACGCTACTCGTTTTAGGCGATGAGGAACAAGGAATAGCTGTAGTCAAAGCTGATGTAATGAAAGAGGTTGCTGTAAAGATTTTGAAAGGTTTAGGCCACTTCAAGGGAGGAAATGATGATGAAACTAAATGAAACGACGCTTCCCTTTTTAGAAGTGGATTGTATTCAACAGTTTGGGCAAGAAAAAGGAAAGCTGATTTTTGAGCAAGCAGAAAAAATTTATCAAGAACTTCTGAATAACGCCGACTATCGCAATAACGCCGCAATTCAAAATCATTTGCAATTAAAGCTATTTCCAACGTTGGCTTATTACAAGGCACTTCGAGGAGAGGGTATAAACCAAAATGAAGCGTTAGAATATGTTAGAAACGAAACCCATAAAGCCGCAAACGTTCAAAAAGAAGAAATGAAAAAGTTAGGAAGTATGCCTTTTGCATATACCATCTATCGGTTAGGTGTAAAAAAGCATATGCGAAAAAATTTTCCCGATGACGGTTGGACAACGGAATGGGTTAAATGTAATGGCAAAGAGATACACTTCAATTTGCATAATTGCATTTATTGGGAACTAACAAAAATGTATGATTGTCCAGAGTTATGTTGTGTGTATTGTGAAAATGATGATATTTCTTTTTCAGGTTTATTACCCAAAATTCGTTTTGAACGAACTGGCACATTAGGAAATGGTTCGCCATATTGCGATTTTCATTTTCTAAAAGTGAGGTAAAACCAATGATTAAGAATTATTTATCTCATTTTTTGCCGGTGCTTTTGGCATTAGATTTAATTATTCCATTCTTGTTAGCTCCATTTTACAAAGACTATAATCATTTGACACAAGTAATGAGCGTTTTAGGAAATTCAAAAGCACCATTACATTCAATTTATAACATTTGGCTGGTTGCGTTTGGAGTTGCAATTTTAATCAGCACCTTACAGCTTTATCCTACTGTCGCACAAGTATCAAGTTCTATATCCATAATGCTTTTTCCGTCATTGTGATTTACGCCGTAGGCGGTTGTATTCTTTCCGGGATTTTTTCAGTTGGAGAAACCAAAAGCCTTGAAACTCTTTCCGCAAAGATACATGGTTATGGTTCAGTAATAGGTTTTCTACTTTTAACACTTGCACCATTATTTGTCGGATTATATTTTTTCAAAGTGTCTAATGGGTTATTAGGAATTTTATCTTTAATTTGCTTTATCTTTGCAATAGTCTTTTTTGCGCTATTTGTAATGGCTGATAAGCCGAATTATAGAGGAACAATAATTGCGTTTGAAGGACTATGGCAGAGATTATCCCTTTTGAGTATGTATCTTCCCATTGCGGCACTTTGTATCTTTCAGAAATAGCAAAGCCAGCCGAGCCAGTCAACGGTCAAGATGAACGGCGCATACGCGCCGCCGTTGACAGCCCCGCCCGCCTTTGCTGGCAGGCAATCAAGGGGTGGACAGCAAGGAGTGCTGCCCGCCCCGTACTATTATTCAGAGAGGGGGAATTTCCATGACCTAGATTGAAGCCTATCAAGAGTATATCCGGTGCAAGCACAACGCCTTTTGTAAAGCCGTTATTCGGTATGCCGCCATCGGGAAAATCATACGGCTGCGGCAGAAATGGGAACGGGAAATTTCCCTTGACTATCTGACAAATGAGAAGTTTGTCCAGTTTGCCGAGCCGGAGCCGGACGAAGAACACCCCTTTATCGTCTGCGGCCAGACCGTCCTGCTCTGCAACGTCACCCTTGCCGCTGCACTCTCGACTTTGCCGGAACAAGCGCAGGAAGAAATCTTCCGCTACTATTTCCTGCACCAGCCGCAGCGCGTGATCGGTGCGTACTTTGGTCAAACACGCAGCACAGCGGGGCGGCATATCCAACTTGCCTTGCAGCGGTTACGGGAGGAAATGGAGGTGAGCCGCCATGAGTAGGCTACTTCCCTATGAAACCATTGTCAAAGCCCATGAAGGCGACCCGGAAGCCGTGGACGCAGTTCTTTCCCACTATGCCGGATATATCCGATACTTTTCCAAAATGAACGGGCAAGTCAATGCCGAAGTTGAGGACTATGTGAAAGAACGGTTGATTGCCTGTCTGCTCAAATTCCAATTTGACTACCCGCCGGACGAGCCATAAAAACTGAATACTTGCCGCCCACCGGCGGCCATCGAAAGCAGTAAGTCTTGAAAAAGATTTACTGCTTTTTTCTATTCTATTTCCGGCCATTTTGCCCCTTGCCGGTTGCAGTAGTGAGTGAAAAGAAAAATTCTCTACCCCGCCAGTTGCCAAAAAGCTGTTGCCCGGATTACAGGAGCAAAAGGAAATTTGAGAAAATCCCCGTCCAGCGGGTAGATGACGGTCTTTGAAATGTATCTTTAGCGGAAAGGAAAAAAGACCGCCTACAGCGGGCAGCAAAGCCCTTTTCGAGCGTTATATTAGCGGAAAATGAGAAGCCCCCATATGCGCCGGGGTTTGCAGTTACGGAGAGCAAGTATCGACCAGTGTACCAAATTTCGCTTTTCGCTCATTTGTCCCCCGGTCAGATACTTGTTGGGGTTGCCACCCCAAACCCGCCTTTTGCGGCTTGCGCCGCTGAAAAAACTTGCCCCAATACTTGTGTTTTAGATAAAAATTGTCCGTTGCAGTTTGAAAGGAGTTGAGCCACCATGCCACACAAAACCTACAACACCCCCAAGCGGAAATGTGTTGTCAAGACCCGTCTGACCGAGGACGAGCGCAGAGCCTTTGAGGACAAATGCGCCGCCCTCTCCATGAGCCAGTCCGAGTATATCCGGCAAGCCGTTTTTTACAGCCGGATTTCTCCTGTTATCCGGGTGACTGCCCACAGCGAAGAAATGCTCACCGCCATATCTTCCCTTGTGGCGCAGTACGGGAAAATCGGCAGCAACCTGAACCAGATCGCCCGGTATCTCAACGAATACGGCGCACCCTACAACGCCCTGTCCAGTGAGGTGAGAGCCGCTGTTTCCGACCTTGCCGCCCTCAAATTCGAGGTGCTGAAAGTGATAGGTGAAGCCTATGGCAACGATCAAGCATATCAGCTCTAAAAATGCCGACTACGGAGCCGCCGAAGCCTATCTCACCTTTGAGCATGACGAGTTTACCATGAAACCCACCCTTGATGAAGCCGGGCGGCTCATTCCCCGGCAGGACTACCGGCTGGACACGCTGAACTGCGGGGAGGAAGATTTTGCCCTGTCATGTATCCGGGCAAATCTGCGGTACGGCAAGAACAGCAAACGGGAGGACATCAAGAGCCACCACTATATCATCAGCTTTGACCCACGGGACGCAGCCGACAATGGCCTGACCGTAGACCGGGCGCA
>OGGA01001945.1_pt1 | contig 9859 bp, 4 predicted proteins | sample 1571041 | NCBI WGS metagenome assembly OGGA01 (sample SAMEA2582057, study PRJEB24529) | metagenome | biome: Human gut stool | place: China | collected 2011 | reverse complement strand
CAGTTCTTTTATGGTAAGTCCCTGCTGGACATAGCCGTCTGTCTTTATCCAGTTGGCCACTTTCTCTATAATTTCTGTATAGGACACTGGAACTTCTTTCTCAGAAACTATTTTAGGTTCTGTTTCTGTATCTGTCAGAAGTTCTTCTTCAGACTGTATATCTTGCTCAAAAGCATTTTCCACCTGTTCATAGAACAGCAGGTAGTTCTGATAGCTGTAGAAAAGATAGCTGTAGAACGGTATTGACGACAAAATCCAGATAAAAACATATTTGTCTGGCAGAAATGTCAGCAATCCGCATCCGACACCGAAGATAACAGCCCAATAAGTGAATATGGAAAGCCATTCGATATATGTACCTATATCATCCGCCTGAGTTTCATTGAAAATCCGAATGGCTCTACGGTATGCAATTATGACTCTGCGAGCTAAAACGACTCCAAAAACGACTAACCATACAGCTAAAGCAAATAAAGAGAATTTTTGCATGATTCCGCTTGGCAACAGGAACAACACAACTCCGGAAAGAGTTGAAAATATAATCCATAAAATGATATGTGTCCACACACGCCGTTTGGTAATGTAAAAACGATCAAGCAACATTATCAATGCCGAACTGAACAGAGAATAGCACAGGAAGTATGTGGACATGTTCATCAATATGGCAGAATCCGCATTTTTGAATCGGATACCAAAGAAGAAATGTACCGAATAATTTGCCGAAAGCAGCAGCATAGCTATACCCATAATCTGTCGGGAGCGGAGATAATTCTTGAAAATTTTCTTTTCAGGAGTCTTTGCAAACAAAAAATAAAAGCCGAAGAATAACATCAACGGCAGTGCGGCACAAAGTGAAAAACTGTATATTGATGGCTCCATTGTTATGCTTATTTGATTTTGATACAAAGTTACGTCTTTTTCTTCACAAATAGACACATAATCTATGATTTAACGTTATAGATTCGGTCATATTAGATTGAAAAATTATTAGAATTAAAGCCAGTGGTGAAAAATTCAACCACTGGCTTTTTCTGTCAAGACTTCGATATTAAAGTTTTACACCTTTGGATTCCGATAAACCGGGTCTCCCTATAATTAAATGACTGCGTACAAAGTCCACGTGCGGGCTTTCCGGCTGTTGTTCCGTCTGTTTTTTCTCGTTGCCTTGCCGGTTCTCTTCTGTGTTTTCCTGAGCCGGAGCCAGCTCAAGCTGTATCTTGCGGTCCAGTGCGGCGAGTTCGGACTTCAGCTGTTTCAGCTCGTCCTCCTTCTTCCACACCTTGCCCGCTATCTCCTGCAACTGCGGAATCTCCTTTTCCAGCACTTCGTTCTTAGACTTGTACTGGTCGATGATGGTCGGAATCCTCTCCAATGCGTTCAGAAAGTTTCGTGCGGCAGCAATCGGGTCTGCCATCGCCAGATGCCCGTTGTTGTAGGTGTACTTGTAGTTACCCTCCACCACGAAGCGGTTGTCAGTGAACTCCAGACCTTCTTTGAGTGTCCTCTCGCTGACCACCTTTATCGGAAAGCCGTAAAGTTCCCCGACAGCCTTGTACAGTCCACCAGTCGTGGCGTTCTTGGCGATTTCCTGCAAACGCTTACCGATGACCTTCTCATCCGTTGAATCCACGCCGTCCACCTTGACAAGATTAAGGCGGCTGCCTTCCTTATCAGTCTGCACAACGGAAAGAAAACGGTTCCAGTCTTCCGTCATGGCTTCGATGAAAGCCGTGTTGTTGCGCAGTTCTCCCGTCTTGGATTCCAGCTTGAACTCCGAATCGCGCTTGCCCTTGTTGAACGACTTGCGTTCCCCTTCGAGCGAGGCGATACGCTTCTCTAATTTCGCCTTATCCAAAAGGTCGGTATTGCCGGAGAGCAACGCCATATACTCCGAGAAGTTCATACCCGATTTTTCGTCCATTGCTCCCTCGTCGATGGTACGTGCGCCCATCGCTCCACTTTTGAGCTGCGATATGAACGTCTGCTTGCAGTGCAGCAGATTGAACTTGTAGCTGTCCAGCGACTTTTCCACCGCGTAGATGATGATATCCACGTTGTTCTCGGCAAAATGCTTGGCAATCTCGTTCCCGGCTCTAACACCCCGTCCGTCACGCTGTTGCAGGTCGGACGGTCGATCGGGTAGGTCAAGGGCATTACTGCCCTCTTCCCCCCTCAGAACCGTACGTGAGGGTTTCCCCTCATACGGCTCAAGCTTTTCAAAGTCTCTGTTCGTGTGCAGAGACCGGCTCATCCTACTTCTTGTTTCCATTGTTTTTACGGGATAATTTGAAACATTCATCATGAACCAACAGATTGCATTTCCGTCCGTCTTGTACGGTCGGCATTACATTCCATGCCTTATGCGTGTCAATCGGTTCACCACATATCGGACATTTCCGACCTTGCTTTTCCCATAGGTAAAGCAGGGATTTACGTCCTTTCAGCGTCACAAGCATCTTTGACTTCATTCTTTTATTGAAGTACAGGCGGCAGTCTGCGTCAAACGGATTCATGTCCCCCTTTATCTGCGTATATTGCAGAAAAGGAAACGAAGATGCCAGTTTCAACAAGGTAAGTTGGTCTTCTTTGCCGTTTGATTTCTTGAACTTAGCCGCAAAAGTCCAGCTGTTCCCTCGGATATTGTGCCAATAGCGGTCTTTTATCCACTGTTTCCCTTTCTTGGAATGACGGCGTTTAGCCCATTGCCACAAGGCGAGAAATATCTGATGGTCGATTCTGTGAAAAGAATCACGTGTCGCCCCATGCTGATAATATGCTCCCCATCCTCGAATTTTAGCATTCAACATCCTGATTAATGATTCCTGCTTGCAACCCTTATGACCTTTTGTCACCTTACGGATATTCTCCATAAAGCGTTTTTCGGCTTTCTTGGTCGGCTTGGTCAATATTTCATTGCCGAATTTGCGGATGTTGAAACCGAGAAAATCGAAACCGTCACGGATATTGGTTATCACCGTCTTTTCTTCTGATAAGGTCAGACCTCTTTCAGACATAAAGTCGGCTACCAATGGCTTGATTTCCTTTTCAAGAGTTTCACGGTTCTCGCAGGTAATTATAAAGTCATCAGCGTAACGGACAAGATTCACCATTGGCGAATATAACTTACCTTTGATTCTAACTCGTTTATATTTCTCTGCAAGGACTTTCTGCAATCCGTCCAATGTCATATTGGCAAGCGTGGGAGAGATAATGCCACCTTGTGGCGTTCCCTCCTCTGTCGGGAACATCTGTTTGTTGAAGATATAGCCGCATTTCAACCATTTTCGGAGTATTGCCTTGTCCATAGGGATGTTGGCAAGCAGCCATTCATGGCTGATGTGGTCGAAGCACCCCTTTATGTCACCCTCCAGAATCCATTCGGGAGAATAGCCTTTTCGGAGAATGTTATGGCATTGCATTACCGCGTCCATACAGCGGCGTTCCTTGCGGAAACCGTATGAACGTGAGTCGGCTGTTGTTTCCGACACTGGTTCTAATGCCATAAGGTAGAGTGCTTGCATGGCTCTGTCTTTCATTGTCGGTATTCCCAACGGTCGCAGTTTGCCATTACTCTTTTTGATGTGGACTCTTCTCAATGGCTTCGGCTGGTAGCCTCTGCGTTTGAGTTCGCTTATCGCTTGTGTTTTTGCTTCGGGTTTCTCCCATGTTTCCATGTCCACTCCGGGGGTGTTGCCACCTCCGTTAGAAGTAACTCTCTTTACGGCTAAGGCTTTTGCGTAAAAAGAGTGGGTCAGCGTCCACTGCAAGGCTTTCACCTTGTTGTATCTGCCTTCCTTCTGAGCCTTTACAATTCGTGCTTGTAGCTTTCTGACAGCCAACTCCGCTTTAGTCCAGTCTATTCTGTCCCAAAGTGTTTGCTGATTGTCAGCAGGCGCACACGATGTCTTGTTTTCGTTCATTTGCTTTCCTCCTTTTGAAAGTTCTAAAAGTTAATTGTAAAGAATCACCATTTGACAACATTCGGTTTGATTGCCTACCTAATGTCGTCACAGAAGTCTGCCCACTTTCGTGTCGGATGATGTCGCCCACATCAGCCCGTGATGTCGGTTCAATCCGTATCCGCTCCATTACAGAACGGCATTCGCTTTTTCTGTTATCTTATACCTGCACACCATTCGGCTTTCATTGCTGTCAGCTTACCTGTCATTTTTACATGACAGGAGATATACAGGCTTACCATGTTCCACATAGATAACTAACGGATAGGTTAGGTTCTGTCTCATTCTCCGGCGGTGCTTATATCCGTGTAATCCTACCATGGAGAGGATTAACCGACCGCTTCCCTTTTGGGTAGAGTGTGCCAGTATCTTACACTCTTTCGTGACATTACGAAGTTTACTAACAGTTCGCTTGCGCTAACCATACTATCCAGCCTCGCCACTCTACGGTATGATACTAACCGTACTTGACTTCCCCTCACGGTTCTGTCTTGTCTTGCGAAAGTGTACTTCGTCCCGACCGCTTAATACAACATTAAGGTGCATCGGTCGGTAGGCTACCGCTGACGGAACAGCGGGTTAAAGCTGATACCCGTAAGTATCATTCCAACAATTATCTATGCGACTTCATGTCGCACCCACGGCGTATCAAGATGATGAATTGCCACACACCGTTTCTGTGCGTTCACACCCGTTCCGAGCATGGAGGTGGAGCCGAACAGCACACGCACCGTCCCGGCGTTCATGGCATCTATCACCGCCTTACGAGCCTTATCCGTCTTACACTCCTGAATGAAGCGCACCTCACTTGCCGGTATGCCGTAATCCTCCACCAACTTGCGTTTTATCTCGCTGTACACGTTCCATCCTTCCCCCGGCTGGTATGTCCCCAAGTCGGAGAACACGAACTGCGTACCCTTGTGCGTCTCGTACTTGTGGTAATACTCTGCAATCATCTTGGCACAATGGCTTGCCTTGTTGTCGGGATGGTCCTCGTAGTTCGGGTCTATCATGCGCATATCAAGAGCCATCTTTCTCGCGTAGTCGGTGGCGATGAGCATCTTCGCCTTTTCCTCCGTTTCCGACAGGGGTAACCTGCCAAGCAGAGTGGCATCGCCGGTTTTGGCAAACTGCATCAGCTTCTGTATGAAGTCCTCCTGCTCCGGTGTGGGCGGTATGTGGTGCAGTATCTCATTCTTGTTTGGTCTGTCCACACCTACATCCTCCGCCGTGCGGTAGTCGGTAATCTCGTTGTAGAAGGCGGCAAGCTCCGGCACCTTGATGAAATAGCGAAAACGCTCCTTCTGAACGATATTGTTCGTTACGTTGAACTCAAAATCGGTCGTCTTTTTGGCGAAGATGGCAGCCCAAGCATCGAAACAGCGGATGTCCTGCCGTTCCAGTTCGTTGGGGCGCAGGTATTTGAAGAGCAGGTACAGTTCCGTCAGACTGTTGGAAATGGTCGTGCCCGAAAGGAACGTAGCCCCCAAGTCCTTGCCCGTGCGTTCCTGTATGGTACGGATGGCAAAGAGCATATTCAGGGCCTTCTGGCTTCCTTCCGAGTTTCCCAATCCCGCCACACGGTCATGACGGGTGTTGAAAGTCAAGTTCTTGAACTGGTGACTCTCGTCAATGAAGATGTGGTCGATGCCCATCTGCTTGAAGTCCACCACATCATCCGTGCGGGACTTGATGGCGTGTTCCACCTTCTCCAGCTTCGCCACAAGGTTGTGCTTGCGCTTCTCCAGCCCTTTCAGCATCGCCCGCGACACGTTCTTGCCCTGCTGTCGCAAGACTTCGAGATTTTCCTCCACCGTGTCAAGCTCCGCCTGCAGGATGCGCTGCTGCAACTCCGGCGACTGCGGTATCTTCCCGAACTGGTCGTGCGACATGATGACGCAATCATAGTCGTTGTTCTTGATGTTGTTGAAGAAACGCACACGGTTGGCGGTCGAAAAGTCCTTTTCAGAAGCGTAGAGGATGCGGGCGTTAGGATAGGCCGCCTGATAGGTGGCGGCAATCTCCGCCACATTCGCTTTCAGCCCGATAATCATCGGCTTGTGCGCCAAGTTCAGACGCTTCATCTCATGTGCCGCTATGCACATTATCAGCGTCTTGCCGGTTCCCACCTCGTGGTCGCAGATCCCGCCGCCGTTCTGTTTCAGCATCCAGACGCAATCCTTCTGCGACGGGTAAACGCTCTTGATTCCCCGGCTTGCCAGCCCTTTCAGGTTGAGGTCGGGAAAAGTCTGGTGCGAGCCGTCATACTTCGGGCGCACGAAACAGTTGAACTTGCGGTTATACATCGTCGTGAGCCGTTCCTTGAACTGCGGCGACTGTTCTTCCAACCATTCGGAGAACCCGTTACGGATTTCGTCTATCTTCGCGTTGGCGAGCTGTATGCCCTCGCTGTCGCGTACCTTGATGTCGTTGCCGTTCTCGTCCTTGCCGATACTTTTCATCATGTCGGGGCAGGTGTTGTGCAGGGCGTGCTTCAACAGGTGCATACCGTCATAGTTCCGGTAATAGCCCTTTACTAAAAACTCGTCCGTGATCTTCATGGTGCGGTAGCCGCACGCCACGGAAAACTCGTCCATGCTTGCGGAGTAGGCTATTTTCACGTCCGTGTCGAAAAGGTGGCTCATGTAGGCGGCATACACACCCGTGGGAATCCAGCGTTCCCCGAAATTGAAGTCGAGGTCTTCAAAGGCGATGCGCTGCGGTTCGGCCTCCTTCAATGCCTCCCACGCCTGTTTCACCTCCGGCATCCGCTCACTTTCGGGATTGTCCTCCATCCAGCCCTCTATGCGTTCCGCCTTCTCTATCACGTTCCCCGCGATGAAGCGGTCTTTGATTTCGTAACCGGTTACGAGCGGGTTGTAGAAGATGCGCCCCTTGAGGGCACCAAGCAGTTCCTCTTCCGTGGTGTCGGTTATCTCCCGCATATAGCCGAGATTGACCGTGCCGAACTTGTTGAGCGATGCGGACAAGGCTTCTTCGGGAGAGCCTGCATTGACACGGCTCTCCACCGAGAAGGAAACGGGACGGTCGAAGATGTCCGCCTTGACAAACTTGCCGTCCTCCGCACGTTCCAGCGAAAGGATGTCGCGCCCTCCGGCATCCATCATCACCAGTTTCACGTTCTGTCTGGCGTTGAGGTTACCGTAACGCATGACAAACTCATCGTAGTAGGTGTTGAGATACCCGCGCTGCGGTTTGTGTTCCGTATGGTTCTCCGTCTCGTGGCTATACAGACGTTCGTAAGCGTCACGGAGCGATATATACAGCATCGCTTTCTCTTTTTGATAGCCACGGAGGTCGAGCGGTTGGAAGGTCGCACCGTAAGGCGTGAGGTCTTTCAGGTAACCGAGATTGCGTGAAGCATCCAGCACCATCGAGCCGTCACGGTGGTGTGGCTCCAGCAGGCCGTTGAACGGACGGGGAGAAAGGTCCATGACTTCCTCCTTCGGCTTTTCCGTTTCAAGTTCCGGGAACAGGGAAGTGGCAACCGTTTCGGAAGTAGGCACAACTTCTGCCAGTGTTTCAGGTTGCTTTATTTCTTCCGTTTGTTCCGGCTTTTTATCCATATTGTCCGAAGAAGGCGCAAAAGCAGGGTTCAACGTGTCTTTGATACCCATCTTTTTCAGTTGTTCCTGCCTGTGCCGTTCTGCCTCAAGCCGTAGGGCCTTGCGCCGTTCCGCTGTCAGGCTCATCATTGTCTCATAGAAGCCGTTGATGGGAGGATTGGTTTCCCAATCCAGAGTGGCGTAAATGTCGTCCGGGTCGTTTGGCTTTTCGGCATTTTCCGGCTTTTCTTCCTTATTACCGTTTACCGGCTTGGCGGCTTCAACGGGTGGAGTAACTTTGACTTGCGGTTTAGGCGTGGACGGCATAGGCTTCGGCTTGCTTTCCTTTTTCGCTGCCTTTTTCTTTTTTACCGGTTCCTCTATGGGCATACCCCAAAGGTCGAGCAGGGTAAGCTGCACGGCTGACGAATGATTGGGTTGGCGCGGCTCAATCTCCGGCTTTTCCTCTATGGGCTGTGCCTGCGGCTTCTCCACTCCCTTGACAGGCTCAATTACAGAAACGGGGGCTATTACAGAAGGTGATACCTTTTCTGTTTTCGGAGCAGGTTGCACTTCCGCAGCCGTGCTTTCCTCCTTTGTCGGATGCAGCCTGTGTCTCTCATACAGTTTCCTGTCAAGTTGTTGCAGTTCTATTTTCAGATGCTCCCGCAAGTCTTCCGCCAGTTGTGCGATGTCCCCACAGTGCAGGAGTTTATAGGCTGGTTTCCCGTACGGGTCGGTACTTCTGATCAAATCCGTGTGTGAAAGCGAGCCGATGCTCCATACATACCCATTTACGGAAGTGCCGATAGGGGTCTGTTCGGTCTGCACGAAGAGTTTTTCGTTGTAATACAGTTCACCGTTCTTTCCGCTGTTCTTTTGCAGGATAATCAGGTCGCTGCCCACCTCCGTTCCCGCGTTATCCGTAAAGAGGTTGTTCGGCAGGCGGGCTACGCCCACCAGATTGGCATGGTTCATCATATACTCGCGTATGGGCGCGTTGGTCGGGGCATCCAGTACCCCCTGCGAGGTGATGAACGCCACGATTCCGCCTTCACGCACCGCGTCAAGGCTTTTCAGGAAAAAGTAATTGTGTATCGTCCGTGCCGCCGAGAGCCTTGCAGGATCCTTGCTGCCCGAAAAATCCGGGTCGAACACCGCCACATCGCCAAACGGTATATTGGAGACAGCCAAATCAAAATGGTTCATGAACGGCTTTTCTATCTTCTCGAAGCCCTGTACCCTTACTTTCTGTCCGGGATGCAGGTGCTTCAGTATCTTGCCCGTCATCAGGTCTTTCTCAAAAGCCATGATGTCCGCGTCCGGTCTGTTCTCCAGCACGGCGTCCACGAATGCACCGACACCTGCCGACGGCTCCAGCACCCGGTCGGGACGGATGCCGTGTTCATGCAGCACGTCCGCGATGGTCCCGGTTATCTCCGGCGGGGTATAGAAGGCGGTCAGCACGGACTGCTTCATGGCATCCATATTCCGTTTGTACTCCGTCTCGTCTTTTGTGTTCTCTCGCAGCAACCTGTGCAGTTCCACGGTAGGGGCAAACAGTTCGAGGTCGGACTTCGCCCAGTGGACGGCATCCGTCAGTTCCCTTGCAGGGTTGAGTATGTTCTTCAGTCCCCCGAAACCGCAATAACGTTCTAACAAGAGCCGTTCGCGTGCGGTGGGTGTGCGCTGTTCCCTGTCAAGGATGAATGCCGTCCGTATCGCCTCGATGTTGTCCCGCAGCCTCTGTTTGCGGTTAAACGCCATACTCTTCGATATAGAGGATGACGGCTCCCGTCAGCTCCGTGTAGAGCAGGTCATATTCGGGCGACAGGGCGAAATTGTCGTCCGAGAGGTCATAGATGGAGAATACGTTTCCGACAAGCGGTAGCAGCTTCTGGGTAAAGGCTTCACATTTTTCTCCCGGTACTTCACCCGCAAATTCGTTCTCCACGACTTCGCGCAGGATGGCGTGCTTGGAGTAGCGAAGGCCCTCCGTCAGCACCTTCATCGCCAGTTCCTGCGCCCCGTCGGCAGGATAGCCTTCGAGCCTTGCCTGTTCATACGCTTCGGCGGCACGGTCGGTTCTTTCTCGGATGAAGGCTTCATCGGCTGCCTGTTCGAACTTGTTCGTGGTGAGGTAGTCCAGCAGGTACAGACCGTAATAGGAAAAGTCGGTCCGACCCTCGTTTTTCTTCTTGTTGTTCATTTCTTTGGAATTTAGTGGATTGATAATGATGATAGGGATAATCGTTGGAAAACGAGAAGAAAAAGGCACCCGGTATCCCTCCGAGTGCCACCACTAAATCCAAAGTATGAGTGTAATCCGGTATC
>OGGA01001937.1_pt1 | contig 9889 bp, 6 predicted proteins | sample 1571041 | NCBI WGS metagenome assembly OGGA01 (sample SAMEA2582057, study PRJEB24529) | metagenome | biome: Human gut stool | place: China | collected 2011 | reverse complement strand
ATCCGCACGGGGTAGCAGGCGATAAAGTTCGGCAGGTATCTCCTCCCCCGTCAAGCGCTTGACAAAGAATGCCAGTGTCTTGGCATCACGCAACAACTGTTCACGTTGCGGTTCCGCCTGGCGGTTCAGAATAGCATTGGAGGTCAGCCGGAAGGTATGCAGACGGTTCTGTTCCACGGTGGAAAGTCCGGCCTTCGAAGCCACGAAACTGATACGTGCAGAAAGGTCCGTCATCTGCAAGCTGCCGTCGGGCATCTGTGTACGGCACAAACGCTCCAGCAACTCGCGCAATTGCCGATAGGCCACGTCCAAGGAGATTTCCTCAACGTGGCAGGCTTCCAGCAATATACTAAAATATTCCTTTACTTCACAATCCATCATTCCTCTGTCTCCACTTCTTCCGCTTCATCATCAGTCTTTTTATCCTTTATCATCAGGATACTCAACTCATAGAGCAGATAAAGCGGCACCGCCACTACTGTCAAGGTAAACGGGTCACCGGTCGGAGTAATGATGGCCGAGGCAATAACAATGATGACAACAGCATGACGGCGGTATTTCCGCAAAAAGGTCTTGTGCACCAGTCCCAGCAGGGAAAGCAGCCATGTCACCAGCGGCAGTTCGAATGCCAGTCCCATGCAAAGCACCAACATCATGAAATTGTCGATGTACGAGTTCAGGGAAATTTGATTCTCGATGGCTGCGCTCAATTGATAAGTGGAAAGGAAACGCAATGTCAGCGGATAGACCATAAAATACCCCAGCAACACACCGATGAAGAACATCACCGTACCTATACCCAGCGCTTTCCTCACCCCTTTACGCTCGTTTGGATAGAGTGCAGGGCTTACAAAGCGCCAGATTTCATAGAAAGTATAAGGAGCAGCCGTTACCACCGACATCCAGAAAGCGGTAGACATGTGGACAAAGAACGGTGCGGCAAGATTGATATTGACGAGCTTCACATGAAACTCCTGGGTAAAGAATTCATCCTGCAAATCCAGTCTCTGCCCTATCCAGCGCAGCAAGTCATAGAAAATGAAGTCGTTATGGCAAGGAGCCAATATCACATTGTCAAACAGATAAGGCATGGCAATAAAATAACCGATAGCCAATACAAACCACACACCGAGTACACGAAACAACACCCGGCGCAACTCGTCCAAGTGGTCCCAAAAGGTTAGTTCTTTTTCTGACATAAAGGGATTTACTATTTGACAATTTACTATTTACTATTTGGGCTGCGCTGCGGGGATTTACTATTTGACAATTTACAATTTACTATTTGGGCTGCGCTGTGGAAAAGGCAACAAGCCTACCCATACTCCTGAACTTCTCAGAGTATCAAATAGTAAATAGTAAATTGTCAAATAATAAATACCCTTGTTCCTTTATTTCTTTTCAGCCGGTTTATCCAAATCTTCCTGAGCCTTGTTTATCTCTTCTTTGGCTTCATTCACACCATCCTTGAAGCTCTTCACTCCTTTGCCCAAACCACGCATCAATTCGGGAATTTTCTTACCACCAAACAACAGCAAGATGACCAATGCAATAATTATCCATTCGGAACCGCTGGGCAGAAAGCCTAATAAAAGTAAGTTTGTCATAGTTATATCTGATTAATTATAGTGCAAAGATAGGAAAATTAAGGATTAGGGATTAAGGATTAAGGATTAATTTTATCGCAATCCCTAATCCCTAATCCCTGCCCCCTATCTTCAGTCTTGATAATAAATACGTTTTACCCGTGTAGAAACGCTTGTCAACACCTCATAAGGAATAGTTTCGAGTACATCGGAAAGAACGGTTATAGGCAGATGGTCACCAAAAATTTCCACACTGTCACCCTCCTTGCAATCGATGTCCGTCACGTCAATCATACAGACATCCATGCAGATATTCCCTACATAGGCTGCCCGTTGGCCGTTTACAAGACAATAGGCATGTCCATTTCCAAGATGGCGGTTCAGGCCGTCGGCGTAACCGATGGGAAGAGCCGCTATACGCGACGGACGGGTGAGATGCCCTTTCCGGCTATACCCCACCGTATCCTCTTCGGGAACATCACGTATCTGGAGGATGGTAGTCTTCAACGTGCTCACATTATTCATAATGGAATTGTCTATGGGATTGACACCATAGAGGCCGATACCCAGGCGCACCATATCGAATTGCGCCCCGGGGAAACGCTCGATACCTGCGGAATTGCAGATATGGCGAAGTATCTTATGCGGAAAAGCCTCCTGCAATTCCATGGACGCTTTCTCGAACATTTCTATCTGCCGGCGTGTAAAACTGTCGAATTGTTGCGAATCGCTCCCTACCAAATGCGAGAAGACGGAACGGGCAATCACAGCATTCTGTCCCTTCAGCCGTTCTATCAGCCGGGGCATATCCTCCGGAGCAAACCCCAGGCGGTGCATACCGGTATCCAGCTTTATGTGGATGGGGAAGTTTGTGATACCTTCCTTTTCCGCTTCTTTAATCAAAGCGTCCAGCAGATGGAAGCTATATACTTCGGGCTCCAGCTTGTAATCGAACATGGTCTTGAAAGCAGTCATCTCAGGATTCATGATAATGATGTTCGCAGTGATGCCCGCTTTGCGGAGTTCGGAGCCTTCGTCGGCAACCGCCACGGCAAGATAATCGACATGATGTTCCTGCAAAGTCTTGGCTATCTCATAAGAACCTGCACCGTAAGCGGAGGCTTTCACCATGCAGACCATCTTTGTTTCCGGCTTCAGCTTGCCACGATAATAGTTCAGATTGGCAATCATCGCTCCAAGATTAACCTCCAGAATGGTTTCGTGCACCTTCTTCTCCAATACTTCCGTCAAGGAGTCAAAACCGAACTTACGTGCACCCTTAATCAGAATTATTTCGTTTTCAAGGCGAAGTCCCCCACGCTGAATGGCACGTATCAAGGCCGCTGTATCCGGATAAAAGGTCTTCTCTATATTAAAGCGTGCAGCGCAGGAAGATATTTCATTTCCTACACCTATGATGCGTTCAATGCCACGGCTGTTTACCAGCTGTGCCACTTGTCGGTAAAGTGTCGGCGTGTTCTGACCGGTCTCCAATATATCCGAAAGAACCAAAGTCCGCCTCAATCCCTTACTTTGCGAACGGCGGTAAAGAAAATCGAGTGCAATATCCAATGAGCCAAGGTCAGAATTATAACTGTCGTTAATCAACAGACAGTTGTTTTTTCCCTCCTTGACTTCCAGCCGCATGGCGATGGGTTCCAGCCTTGCCATACGTTCTGTAATCTGTTCGGCAGGAAGCATCAGATAGAGGCATGCGGCCAGGCAGTTCAGCGAATTCTCGATGGAAGCATCATCTATGAACGGTAGAGTAAACGTATTGTCCATATCCAGATAGCGATAGGAAATGACAGTACAGTCATCCCGTTTCTCCACTTTACTTATATATAGAGGACGTTCCATATCTTTCCGGCTCCACGCAATCTCACGTGCAGACAGCATGGACTTCGCCACACAGTTGCTGACGAACTCATCGTCACCATTATAAATCACTACATCACAATTCTTGAAAAGCGTCAGCTTCTCCATGCATTTCTCCTGCAACGAGAAGAAATTTTCCTGGTGAGCCCCTCCTATATTGGTCAGGATGCCTATGGTAGGCTTGATGATGTTCTGCAAAGCGCGCATTTCCCCCGGCTCGGAAATACCGGCTTCAAAAATAGCAAGTTCGGACTGTTCGTTCATCTGCCACACAGACAAAGGCACTCCAATCTGGGAGTTATAACTGCGGGGAGAACGGATAATGGCACGTTCCGGACTGAGCAACTGGTGCAGCCATTCTTTCACAACGGTCTTGCCGTTGCTTCCCGTAATACCGATGACCGGTATCTGGAACTGGTTCCGATGCTGTTCCGCCAGTTTTTGCAGGGCTTTCAGCGGGTTGGGAACAATGAGATAATTGACAATTGACTGCGCATCATCACGCTGCATAGCATTGTCAATTGTCAATTGTCCATTGTCCATTAATCTAAAGCTTTCTTCGCTAAGCACAAAATTACGTACTCCACGGGCATATAAATCTGTAATATAGCGCGCACCGTCATTCCTCTTGGTGGTCAAGGCAAAGAATAATGTTTCCTCAGGAAAATTCAGGGAACGGCTGTCAGTGAGCAGCCAGTCTATGGTAGCCGGCGCGTTTCCCATACGCCGTGCGCCAATACTTTCGGTTATGCTTTCAATCGAATACGACATATTTCTCTCTCTTTTTGGAAATCTAAGTACGGGTATTTTCCGTTAAGTTGGTCTATTTTTAACACAATTTGTCCTAAAAAACGCTTATACTCTTCTGAAGCGGGATAAAATGGCTTATGTGACAACATCTTACGGATATTTTCACTTTCTTCCATAATCCGTAACGCATCGGCAGAGATGCACGACCGGGTAAACCGTTCCCAGACATAGCGAATGGCTGTTTCGGAAGGATGCACCATGTCTTCTGCATAGAAGCGATAGTCACGAAGCTCGTCGAGCAGCAGCTCATAAGCCGGAAAATAGAAAACATGTTCCGGGAAAGTGGCTTGCAACTGGTTCACGGCAAGTAGCAGGGTAGCTTTACTGAGCTGGTTGGCATGCATTCCGTCACGTACGTGGCGGATGGGGCTGACGGTGAACAATACTTTCAGCCGGGGAATCCGCGCCAGCAAGCCAGAAAGCAAAGAGGTGTAGTCAGATACTATTTCACAGACAGAAAGCATACGGCGGGTAAAGCAGGACTCAGGTTGCTTATGACAATTGGCAACTACAGTTCCCGTCTTTTTATTTTCATAAACCCAGGCAGATCCGAAAGTCAGCAGCAGACAATCCAACCGGTCCAGCCTTTCATGGGCGCTTTTCAAACGCCCGTTAATGCCTGCCAATGTTTCCTCTGCAGAGACTGAGGAAAAACTACCATGATGCATGGCACTATGCCAAAGTTCATGAAAGAGGAAAATATCGTTTTCATTGTAGCATCTGCCCGCAATGATTTCACGCAATGCCGCAGAAATGGAAAACGGATTATAAAGCACACCATAAGGATTGACGTCACAACGGAACTTGGCATCCGCCAGCCTTTGCCCCATCTCGGACGCAAAACAAGAACCCATCAGCAACAGATTATTCTCTTGCGAAAGAAGGGGCATACTGGAAACTACTTCTACAGGCGTATAAAGATTCATAAGTTCGAAATAAATAAACCATTCACTTTCTCTGAAAAAATGATGTACCAACTGCTTGCTACGCCACAAAGATAGTAAATTTCAATATAAAAAAGGCAGGTGATATAACCTCTCATTATATCATCTGCCTTAAATAAAAATACTATATATTCTATTAATACCAATTAGCCGTAGGATCAGCCACCCAATCTGCAAAACCTGGATATTTATCATTAATAGCCTGACGCTCAGTAGTCCATTCATATCTTGTCTCTACACGTATCTTCTGCGGAGCTTTGCCAATCTCTGCTTTCAGTGTATATACTTCAGCATTTTGGCCTTCCACTTTGATATTTACGGCACCGGTACCGTTAACTCTGTACATCACCGGAGCCTTAGTTGCCCCAGCATCCGTATTTACCATTGTAGTATTAGAAACACCAAAGAGTTCATGAACTTCACGGCTATCACCGCCTACCTCAATATACAAAGGCAAAGTACCACCCGCAGCCTGCAGGGTAATGATAGTTGCTCCCCCATTGGTCGCTACATCAAACACGACATCGTTGAAGTCAAAATCATCACTGTCTCCAAGGTCTTCTGCTATGATTCTGTACGCATTCGTATATACGGCCGGAGAGATTTTCACAATCCAATCACTATAATACCCATCTGCAGCCACTTGTTGATTTGGGTTCTGTCCGGTAGCTTCAAAGTCAAATCCCACATAATAAGCACCCCCAATATATTGTATAGTATAATTATAGTGCATTTTACCATCCAAAGAAACCCTATAGCCAAAAGAAGACGTTCCACTATTCTGCATTAGCATTATAGCCCCCTCAGTAGCATTAAAATTATTGATATGCTCATCTGATGCTGCAACCAAAAAATCCATATTAGAGTGTGAGCCACTTACATGTTGAACAAAAAAGTCGGTCCAATCCACACCAATGGATTGTGGATTCTGATGTGTTTTAAACCATTCCGTAACCACTTCTTTTTCTGTAGCCGTAATACCCTCGGGTACTTCCGTAAAATCTTTCCATTGATTGCTATTAGTGTTAGCAACACGCGTTGTCGGTGTTGCCCCAAATCCCCAATCCTGATCAACTGCAATTTCTCCATACTTCTGCACGAAAGCCGATGCATACTGTGCCTCTTTCTTAGCCGCCGCCTTTTCCGGGTCGAACAAATCGCTATCAGAACCGCAAGCGGAAAATACCACTACGCCCATAATAGCCAAAATTCCAAAGTTGAGCTTTTTCTTCATATCATTCATTGTTTATTCATTTAACAATTCGTGATTACACCCCATTCCGACACATATTACAACCAAGGATATCATTATATACAACTCAAAATTGTATAACATATTGATAAATAGGACATATTCTACTTCGCAAATATACATAATACTATATCAAATAACAACCAAAACCTCAAAAAGTTGCAATAAATAATTTATTAAGTTGTATTTTTCAATAAACATTAAATTTAAAGCATCTCTTATCATAGATGCACACATACGAAAGTACAAGTCAATTTTTGAAAGGACTAATATCTTTGCCTACCAAAATTAAATTATTCCTATATGGAGAAAAAATCGTTCCACCATGGTGGAACGATTTTTTCTCCAGGATGGAACAATATTTTCTCCATGGAGGAACGATTTACTATCAGGCATCTTTTCCCTTAACCATAGGCAGGCTGAACGAGAAATATGGCGTATGCAAAGAGAAAGTAAAAACAGAAGTGAACAAAAGAGGCTTTTTTTCCTTCTAAAACTTCCCGCCATCCGTTTTCTTTTGCTATTTTTGCATTTTGTAATCTTCAGATTAGAAATGAGAACAGAACCAACAACATATAACTTGCTTAACACCATTACATTTCCCGAGGATTTACGCCAACTCAGCGTAGAAGAGCTTCCTGAAGTCTGTAAAGAATTGAGGCAAGACATTATAAAGGAGGTTTCGTGTAACCCCGGACATTTCGCTGCCAGCCTGGGCACGGTAGAGCTGACCGTTGCCCTGCACTACGTATTCAATACTCCGTACGACCGCATAGTCTGGGATGTAGGCCATCAGGCGTACGGGCACAAGATACTGACCGGACGCCGTGAAGCATTCTCCACCAACCGTAAATTCAAGGGAGTTCGTCCTTTTCCCTCACCAGAGGAAAGCGATTATGACACATTCACCTGCGGACATGCGTCAAATTCAATCTCCGCCGCTCTTGGCATGGCTGTTGCCGCTGCCGAAAAAGGCGAGAAAGACCGCCATGTGGTCGCCGTCATCGGTGATGGAAGCATGAGCGGCGGCCTGGCTTTCGAAGGACTGAACAACGCTTCGTCCACCCCCAACAACCTTCTTATCATTCTCAACGACAATGACATGTCGATAGACAGAAGTGTAGGTGGCATGAAGCAGTACCTTTTCAACCTGACTACCAGCAACCGCTATAACCAGCTGCGCTTCAAGACATCCAGACTGCTGTTCAAAATGGGACTTTTGAACGAGGACCGCCGCAAAGCGCTGATTCGCTTCGCCAACAGCCTGAAATCAATGGCCGCCCAGCAGCAGAATATCTTTGAAGGGATGAACATCCGCTACTTCGGCCCTATCAATGGACACGATGTGAAAAACATAGCCCGTGTCCTGCGGGACATCAAAGATATGCAGGGACCGAAAATACTGCATCTGCACACTGTGAAAGGAAAAGGCTTCGAACCTGCCGAGAAGAATCCGGATATCTGGCATGCACCGGGCAAATTCGATCCGGAAACCGGAGAACGCCTCAAGGCGGATACCAGCAATTTGCCTCCGCTTTTCCAGGACGTGTTTGGGGAAACGCTGGTAGAACTGGCAAAGGAAAATCCGAAAATCGTCGGAGTAACCCCCGCCATGCCCACCGGCTGCTCTATGAACAAGCTGATGGACACCATGCCCGACCGTGCCTTCGATGTGGGTATTGCCGAAGGGCATGCAGCCACTTTCTCGGGCGGTATGGCTAAAGAAGGAATGCAGCCTTTCTGCAACATCTACTCCTCCTTCATGCAGCGGGCATACGATAATGTCATCCATGACATCGCCCTGCTCCGCCTCCCCGTCGTACTTTGCCTGGACCGCGCCGGACTGGTAGGAGAAGACGGACCGACACACCATGGAGTTTTCGACCTGGCCTATTTCCGTCCGATTCCCAACCTGACCATATCTTCACCGATGGACGAACATGAATTGCGCCGCCTGATGTACACGGCACAGTTGCCGGACCAAGGTCCGTTCGTCATCCGCTATCCCCGCGGACGCGGCGTATTGCTGGATTGGAAATGTCCGCTGGAAGAAATCCCCGTAGGCAAAGGGCGCAGACTGAAAGAAGGCAAAGACCTGGCAGTCATCACCCTCGGTCCCATAGGCAACGTGGCCGCACGTGCCATAGAGCGTGCGGAGAAGGACAAAGGAATCTCCATAGCCCACTACGACCTGCGTTTTCTCAAGCCGCTCGACGAAGCCCTGCTGCACGAGGTGGGACTCAACTTCCAGCATGTCGTCACCATAGAAGACGGTGTCAAAAAAGGAGGAATGGGCAGTGCCATACTGGAGTTCATGGCGGACAATGACTATATTCCCCATTTCAGACGTATCGGTGTACCCGATGCCTTCATAGAACACGGCACCATACAAGAGTTGCACCATCTTTGCGGAATGGACGAAGAAGGAATCTATAATCAATTGATAATTGATAGTTGAAAATTGACAGTTTGAGCATTTACCCCATAGGTCAACTATTAATTACCAACTATCAGCGAACTAAAAGTGAAAATAATTATTGCAGGTGCCGGCGCAGTAGGCACACACTTGGCCAAATTGCTGTCCCGCGAGAAGCAGGACATCATTCTGATGGACGACAACGAAGACAAGTTGAGCACACTGAACTCCAACTTTGACTTGATGACGGCTACGGCCTCCCCTACCTCCATAAAAGGCTTGAAAGAAGTGGGAGTGGGAGAGGCAGACTTGTTCATAGCCGTCACCCCCGATGAAAGCCGGAACATGACCGCATGCATGCTGGCAAACAATCTGGGAGCACAAAAGACCGTAGCCCGTATTGACAACTACGAATACCTGCTGCCCAAAAACAAGGAATTTTTCCAGAAGCTGGGTGTCGATTCACTCATCTATCCGGAAATGCTTGCCGCCAAAGAAATCGTATCTTCCATCCGCATGAGCTGGGTACGCCAATGGTGGGAATTCTGCGGAGGAGCCTTGATACTGATAGGTACCAAGATGCGCGAAAAAGCCGAGATACTGAACATCCCCCTCCACGAACTGGGTGGACCGGAGCTGCCCTATCACGTGGTAGCCATCAAACGGGGAAGCGAGACACTGATTCCCCGTGGTGACGATACCATCAAGCTACATGACATCGTATACTTTACCACCACACGAAAATACGTCCCCTACATCCGCAAAATAGCCGGCAAGGAAGATTATGCCGATGTGCGCAACGTGATGATTATGGGTGGAAGCCGGATTGCCGTACGAACCGCCCAATATGTCCCGGACTACATGCAGGTGAAAATCGTGGACAACGACCTGAACCGCTGCAACCGCCTGACCGAGCTGCTTGACGACCGCACCATGATTATCAATGGCGACGGACGGGATATGGACCTGTTGATTGAAGAGGGACTGAAGAACACGGAAGCTT
>OGGA01001929.1_pt1 | contig 9901 bp, 15 predicted proteins | sample 1571041 | NCBI WGS metagenome assembly OGGA01 (sample SAMEA2582057, study PRJEB24529) | metagenome | biome: Human gut stool | place: China | collected 2011 | reverse complement strand
ATATTTATTCCAATTCTGTTGACTTCATTAATGAGTTCCTTCAGAATCTTCCTTATTTCCGGATAATCATTTGGTTTCTGACTGATAAGAAGACGGATATACTCAGAATCATTTTTAAATCTTCTTCTTTTATCCGTTCTGACGATACCAGTGCCAGCACAGACCCTGTCTGGGAAAGCATTAAAATATCCGATGCCGTATAAAAGGAAAATTCCATACTGATAATATGGCGCAGTTCCCGCCCCAGTGCCAGCGAATCCCCGTTCTGATTCTGTGCTGCCTTTAACGCAAATTCAACCACACAGAACCCGCCTGAAAGGTCCACATTTAAGTATCGTGCCTGTGCTAAAATGCTTTCTCTGTTTAAATGTTCTGAATCCAGAATTGAAATAAAAGCTGTTCCTCCAGATTTTTATTGTTTTCCTCCAGCACAAGTTTGTTGCAGAGTATCTGGGAGAGGTCTATCAGCGGATATTTCTCCGGCAGTTCAAACAGCGACAGGTCATTTTCATCGGCATACTGTATCAGTTCATCGGAAATCTGCCCTTCATTGATTCCCAGCGCTGAAATGCCATGCGCAAGCATTTTTCCGATAAGTCCTATCAATGTATCCTTGTTATCTGTGACACTGCGGTTTGTCAGAATTACAAATTCCCCGCCGTGAATATAATCTTCCACTTTATATTCACTCTGCACACACTGTAGGCAGTCTGCAAAATAAATCCACTGGACAATATTTTTCATACCGCCTGCTCCTGCTCTTAAAAGCAGTACATTTTCCAATTCCGGTATCTTTACCATATCTTCACAGTTCATGTTTTACCAGTCATTATTATAAAGAAATTTTATTCATTCCCGATATATATTTTTAATTTCTTCTCACTGTCCAGTCTGCATGCCATAATGACCGACATTATCATGTATCTTACGACCTCTTTTGTGATTTCTTCTTCAAAACGCGCTTTCATTTCAGCCGGGTATCCCGACACTAAAAAATGTACCCGATAGTTATCGTCTTTTCTTGATAAAAATGCGCTGACATACAATCCGTTTAAAACCGCAGTCACAATCTCGTCATCTGTCACTTCGATATTAATTTTGTATCCTGCGGAAGTAAAGGAAATTTTTCCTTCCCTGTTGTGAAATCTCGCATCTGCAATTTCCGCAATTGAATAATTGTCCGTCTGCTGCATCATCGCCCCGATAACCGCCGTTTCCAGTTCATTTTTCACGATATAATCATAACATTCCTTCGGTGTTTTAAACATTTTCTTTTTCCATTTCTTCGTTAATGTAGTCTTCCGATGCAGCCATTGCCGCCAATGTCATGGTCAGCAGCTTTTCCAGCTCCCATCCGAGCTGTTTTGCGCCGCGCTCTATGACTTCTCTGGAACAGCCTGCCGCAAATCCTTTGCTTTTATATTTCTTTTTTAAGGACTTTAATTCCATATCCTTTGTGCTTTTAGAAGGGCGCATTAATGCCGCCGCCCAGATCAGTCCTGTCAGTTCATCTGCTGCAAAAAGCACCTTTTCCATTTCATGTTCCGGCGCTACGTCCACCGTAATGCCATAGCCGTGTGAAACAACACCGTGAATGATATCTTCCGATACACCGCCTTCCCTTAACAGCTCCGGTGCTTTGATGCAGTGCTGTTCCGGATACAATTCAAAATCAATATCATGTAAAAGTCCTACGATTCCCCAGTATTCTGCATCATCACCATATCCTAATTCATTGGCATACCATTTCATCACCGCTTCCACCGTCAGCGCATGCTGAATGTGAAATGGGTCTTTATTGTATTTTTTTAATAATTCAAATGCATCGTTTCTTGAAATGTGTTCCATTTTGTGTTCCTCCTAAGATTGTTAAAATTTCTAATGCAATTCTATATTTAATAAATTAAAAATCAATATCATCATTACAATATTGTGCTTTCTTTTAACTTATACACCGTATTTTTATAAGAACCATATCGTTCCAATATACCCTGATCCACCATTTTCTTGAGAATGGTTCTAGCACGCCGTTGTTTTACTTCAAGCAGCATTTCTGCCTGATGTGATGTGATTTGTCCATTTTTTTCAACAAACTGGACAATTATTTTTTGCTGTAATGATAAATGATCCATTAAAATACCATCCATCTTTATCGGCACTTATCGGCACTTTATCGGCATATTCCATCCCATCATTTACCATATTATAATCAAATGAATATTCATCATTTAACGGAACAACAATTTTAAATACATCTCCTTCAACAAATTCCGGTTCTTGTCCTGAATAATATTTGCTGTATTTAAACAGATTGTGCACACCTGAACCCAGCTGGTCTGCAGCTAAATCCATATATGGGCTCCTTTCAAACTAAAAACGTTCCAGTGTCTGTCTGCTGCTGTATCCATCTTTTTTGAAATCCGAAAACAACAGTTCTGCTTTCACCGGTGTCACACATATAAGATTCATCAGCGACTCCAGCTTTTTTAATGCGGTCAGCGGAATCTTTTTATATTCTGCATGGGCATTGTAAATTTCGGAAAACGGTTCAATTAATTCAGCTCTACCCATAACCTGCACACTTTTTAATGTACCAACTCCATCATATTTATCGTAAATAGCAAGACATACATTTTTATTCTTTTCCAAACCTATAAATTTTTCTCCGCCTTCGGAAAACAGCCAGAATTTATCATCATGAAAACTGTACTCTATTGGCGTACATCTGACATAATCCCCTGTTCCCGTGGCAAGTGCACAGGTGTTATTTGCACCAACATATGCATGAAACGCCTGTCTGAGTGCTTCTTCCGGCATAGCTGTCTGTTCTTTTTTATGCCAATACTGTGCTGCTTTTTCATATTCTTCATGTGTCATAAAAAACACCTCCTGCTCTATTATGCATCAACTGGATTTATCTTTGCAAGTCTTATTGCTGCAATATTTTACCCGGTTACAGCAGGACTGGTGCGCTTTTCTTTTGAAAATGGACTCAAATCAAGAAATAATTTCTTCAATCCGCTTGTATTCTTAAACTCCTTGAACAAATACTCCAGAAGTTCTTCCTGCCTTGCCTGCCCCAATGTAAGCCGGTAGAGTGACAAAATCTTTATCAATCTCTCATAATTAACTTCATCTTTACTCATAGGATACATTGGTACAAGCTCTAACTGATTCTCCATATTGCCCGGCAACATTCTGTCTGATTGCCAGACACTTAAATCTATTAATTCTGCCTTCCCTTTGTTCCAAATCTATCGGGTTACTCGGAAGATTCCAATGCATAATCACCTTAGAATCATCACCTGTATCTTTTGTAAATCCTACCGCATAACTTGACCTGATTCTACAGCCGTCGCTTTTCTTATCCGTTTTGTTAATGCGATTTTTGAAATCAGGATAAGTATCCACAATATATTTTGCTGTATGTAACATCAGCGTTTTTTTCTTCTCAGATATATCTTTGCATGAATATCCTGTTTCTTTTTGTCTGCCAGATTAAAATCTGCAATGACACGCACTGATAAAAAAGGGGACATCACGACAAGCTCATTACAAGTTGAATCAGCATTTCCGCTTTCCTTACAGAATAGAACATCCTCCTGCATCTGGCAGCCATTCTTACCAATCAGAATTAGATAATCTATTCTTGATACTTTCCATCTATAAGCAAATCTGCACTTCTCTTCAAAAATAATCATCATCTTCTATAAACTCTTCATAGTCATTACTGTAATAATTAGAATTGCTACCACTAACCTCAATTTCTGTTATTTCTTCTACAGAAACGCTATCATCAAGTACTATTCTTTTTGTATCTTCTGATAACCAAATAATTGGAATTTCAGCTAACGCTGTAATTAATATCAATACTGTCCCATTTCCAGCAGACCAATCCTCACCCCCAGTGTGATTCATTGCCTCAAAACTTGCTTCCGTTTGTAAATAAACCGTAACATATACATTCTCCTCGTCATAATCAATTACTTCTACATCTTCTACAATTGTTTCAATCAATTCATCAAGGGCAGGCATATCAACACAGCAGTCCACTACATCTTCTAATTGCTCCTTAATTTCATCTGATTCCATTAATAACTCTTCAATTTTCTCACATATTTCTGCCTGATAACAATCATCATACTTTTCTTCAATCTGCTCTGCAATAGTAGAAAGTTCAATAAACTTATCAATTGACATATCAAGATAATCCTTACAATTTTCCCAAAAATCAGATAATGTCAAAATTACAATATTCTGCCTTGTTTCTGTTTTAAATTCATTTATATATTCTGGACGTGGACTTTTATTATCAAACCAATCATCTTTGCAATCAGATGTAACAAAAATAATATCCTTCATTTCAGTTTTTGCTTTCTTTTTCAATAATTCCCAAATATACAAATCATTATATTTATTTCCGTTATTCTTCCTGCAATCTTGAGAACCAGGGCATATCATTCCTGAATTATACCTTAACTGTATAATACTCTTTTCTTTATCTGTTAATGAAAAACCATCCTTTATAAGAATATCATCAAACAAATGTTCAAAATTAATCTCAAAAGAAGAGTTTTTTGACATTTCAACTATAACAGCTAACTCATCTTCTGTTATTTGCTTTTTGCCATGTATTTTTTTAATCTCATCCTTAAATTGTTTAGAAAATCCTTTCGCTTCCCAGCGTCCCATCGTTCCATCAATTTTATTCCAAGGAATAGGACGTTTTTTGAGATTATTAAAAATGCCTTTAACATATTTCTGGTTATATATGCTTTCTCTTATTTCTACTCTCTGTCGCGAAAACTCCTGTATGTTTATCTCTGTTTCCCATAATTTTCCGACTTGAAAAAGATACGATATTGCATCTTTTATATTAACCGCATATAAAGATTCCCATTCGTACATTCTACCCAAACAACATGTATCAAACGACACAATTCCATTTGCCCAAATATCCTTAAACATTTCCATAATAATCCCTCACCCCAAATATCTTAATCTATTTTTATATCGGAATAATTTAAATATAATAAATAAATGTTAGCAGATTATTTTATCATTACGCTTAAATATACTTTTTATTTTCCCATGATATAATAAATATCGCTTATCTATATGTCCTATAATCATCTAACATCTTCTTTAGTACAATTGCGTTCTCATATTCCTCTTTAAAAGCATCTTTTCGATAAGTATCAGGTACTTCCATATAGGGTAAATGTACATCCTCTAAATATTTCTGCCTTTCTGGCCACTTAGCATCTGCATATTCTTTGAAATTAAATTTTTCTGCATCTGATGAAAATATCAATATACATTCTTCAAATCTTTCTCTCGCATATACTGCCTCATGATTATTATAATCAAAAAAGAAATCATGAAGTATCATTTCCTTTGTTCCCTTTATATAATATTTAAAAGAAACATTTCCTTCATGCCTCCAATCATCAAACAAAAAGTCTGTACATGGCACATTTGTAAAATATCTATCTCCATCTAACCCTATTCCAATAGTTGAGAATAGTGTAGTCTGATGATACTTAACATAAATATTATACCAACGAGGTCTGCTATCCGTCTGACTGAACAAATAATATTCATACCCATCTCTATCATCACACCTACAATATTCAATAATATATTCTGGTGCATACTTATAATATTGACGAATTATAGAACTATCGTCTGGTACATCTAGCCAATCCTCTTTATTAAGAAAATAATAAAATACCTGCTCAAGAGGTGTCGTCAGTAGTCGAAATCTCTTTTTCCATAGATATTCTATATGTGAAATCTCAGCAGTTTTATTTTTCGGTGTATTACTATCCATTACTCTGGTATATATATTATTTGCATTAACACCTTGATAGGATTCTTCTAAAACATAAGGGGTGGAATATCCATTCTTTATTACGATTATATCTATAATACCGGTTTCCAGTTGCATTATTTCAACCATTACACGAGGTCTTATTCCACCTGCGAACTTCTTATTTCTCATAAAATCCACAAGCATTTGTGTAGATTTACGATTATTTGCATTTGTCATGTCATTAACACGATACTCATTTTCTTCATCAATTCCTATGATGATATAGGCATCACGATTCTCTAGGTTATTTGCCATACAAATAATATCGTGTAATAAATCTGCCTGCTTCCCTACTTCATACCATTCTTTTTTAAAATCCCAATATGGTCCTTCCTGCTTAATGGATATTAGCTCCAATATTTCTTCTTTTTGTATTTCTGAAAGCATACTCTTCTCCATTCATTTCAATGTATTTTTATGAAATATATATATTCATAATCCCCTTTATCTACTGGAAATCGCTTATATTCCTTTAATTTCTTAGTAAGCATTTTTCCAGTCCGACTTTTTACATAAATCAAAACTGCATCATAAGTTTCACCCTTTACCCCGTGAATAGACAATCTTGTATAATCCTCGTTGGTTTTCTTTTCAAAAAATTTTTTAATGGTATCTCCTTAAATCTGGATTACTTCTATCTCTGGTCTTTATCTTGAGGATATCTTTTATATTAGTTCCTTCTGCAGCTTGGAATTTATTCTTTTCAAAAATATTGGAATATAATTCTATAAATTGTTTTACCCACTCTGCAATACCCAAGTCTATATCTGGCAAACCATAAAAAATATCTATTATAAAATCTTTCCAATTATCCTCATCTGTATATTCCCCTATTTTTTTACTGATCAAGTAATCATCTACTTCCTCTCCAATAAGAATTCTATACGATGCTTTAGACATATCACTGCATGCCTTTTTTCGAGAACCACATTTCCATTCATATGCAGATTTTGCAACTAACTCCATTTTCTTACTTTTCCACAAATCTTTAACATCTGTATCAGAATGAATTCTCCCTCTGGTAAGAACAGCAACCTTATTCGATTTAATTTCTATTTCCATGCTACGGCACTTTTCAAGAAAATAATCTATTACTTCTTCTGTATTGCCATTTGTTAATAGCAATATATGCTTTTGGCTCTCATCTTTATAATCCCCCACCGCATTGTTTGCTCTTTGCCCTTGTAATGTCGCTGAAAAACAAAATGTTGCATTACAAATATGCTGTGAACTTCGAAAAAAAGGTTTGTAAACTCTGTGAAGAAAATAAATTAACAAAAGGACCAAATACAACACTATCCACATTCACAAGTTCAACAGCATATTTCTCTAATTGCCTATCTAGTATTTTTGCAATCTCCGGCAATAAGATTGCTTCACTAATACCCTCTATAAATATGATTCCTTTGGCGAAAAACATTTGAGATTTTGTTACATCCAAATATTTCTGCAAATATTCTTTATTGGCATCTGTTATATTTGCTTCTAAAAATGATAAACAATATTTTTTGTGATCATTTTCATAAATTAAATTAATATTTCCACCTTTGATGCCAACGTTGGGGAATACGAAGTAAAGATTATTTGTATATTTGCATCTTCTTGGTTTGTATCAGACAAAAAGGCATGACTAATTCCTGTAATTGAGGGTGTAAATGTGCTTCAGGCTCCTCTATTAATAGTAAATGCTGATACACACCACCTCGTGCAATTGCCATATCCCCAAGCACCGCCGATATAAACAAAAGATTATTGTATCCTAATCCATTCTGATGTAGCTCAAATAAACTGCTTGCAATCTCATTTATTCTTGCTACCAATTCCGGTTCCATATCTTCATCATTTTCTAAAATAGATGTTTCAAAATATATTCCCTTTTCATTTTGTTGTATTTTTCTATTATCTGCATGTTCTTCCGCATATTGCAAATCGCTTGCATATTCATTATCACTTAATGAAACTAATACCCATTTAGGCTTAACCCAAGCTCTTAATGAGGACGCAATTGAATCGAATTGTGGCTCTATTAATCCTATATCGATATACTGACTCAGAAAATCCTGTTCTATCCGGGTCAAATTATAATTAATTGTTTTTCTGGTCTTTTTTAATTCTTCTTTTTCTAACAGGAAATTATTTGCACTATTTAAAATATCTACTAATTCTGCTCGCGTGCCTTCATCTGGCACCAAACTTCTTAATAACTGAGCTAATTGACTATTTCTAGCTGGTTTCATTTCACTTTTAGGATTCCATATTTCTACTAATCGTGTTGGCACTTCTTCTAAATAAATAACAAACAATGCAAAATCCTCTACATTTCCATCCTCACTCATGTAAAAATCTGCTCTGGTAAAAAAGATATCTTTCTTATACGTCACGGTGGAATATGCAATTCTAATAGCATCCATGACAGCAGATTTACCGGAATTGTTTTCACCTATAATCGCATTGACTTCTTTATTAAATTGTAAAGTAATTCCATCCTCATTAAACACCCTAAAATTTTTGATTGTAAGTTTTTTATATACATACTATCATCCTCCACTTGTTCCATTCAATTGCATATTCCGTATTATAAAGCACAAACGCCCCTTTATCTTATCTTTTCTTCCAATGTTTTCTGTAAGAAGGGCTTAATAGAATTTAACAATATTGCTTTAATTTTTTTATCTTGTTTCACTGATATTGTACTCTTATCTCTTTTATTAAACATCTTTAACATAAACTCATAGTCTTCTTCTCCATTACATTGATTATATGGTGTATCAAATGCACCTTGATCATACAACCACCTTAATAGTTTTCGAGAAAACAACTCTGTCGACAGTGACAGATATCTATTATCCTCAACTGCATGCAATAATTTGAATGTACTTTCTCGCAAAACAGCCTCTTCATTCATATCCGCTCTATTAAACTTCTTTATACAAGAACTTCCTATCGGAAATAATGTATTCCCATTCCATACATTCCGTATAGTATAAAGATATTTGATATTTTCTTTTCCGCAAATACATTCACTTGAACAACTATCATCTTCTTCACAATCATCAATTTCCCACTCTGTTACTGCATCTTCCCAATATTCACTCTCAGAATATTTAATAACTGTCATAACTAAATTTTTTACATATGCACTATCCATCACAATACTCCTTTTCTCTGAAAATATTTTTCTAATTTCTATTTGCTCTGATTCATATGAACCAAGAGGATATTCATAAATGCTCCCATCAACAAAAAATTTCTGATCGCAATTTACGCACTCTAAATCATGACATTGGAATGTATACGGTGATAATTATACCCGTTTACATAATCCCATAATTTCATCTTTGATTTCTCCAGTGTGTGGAATATTTCATTCCACACAAATTCTGTTTTAATAATCTTGAATGTGGCTTCTGCCACTGCGTTGTCATAAAAACATCCTTTATGACTTAGGGATCGTTCCGTATGGAATGTTTCTAATAGTTTCTCAATCGTCTCATTTTTGAATTCATTTCCCCGGTCTGTATGGAAAATATGGATTTCTGACAGATTGCCTTCTACCTTCATAAATGCCTGTTTTACGAGTTCTGCTGTTTTATGTTCTCCTGCACTGTATCCAATTATCTTCCTGTTAAAGAGGTCTATCAGTACACATATATAATTCCAATGATTTCCTACCCTTACATATGTTAAATCGCTTACCACTACATTACGGTATGGCTGGTTTTGAAATTGTCGATTCAATACATTTTTCACTTTCGACTCATTACATCTATCTTTTTTTGTTTTAAACTGTGCAGTAGTATAAACTCGATACCAGCCCCTCCTGTTTCATAATTCTCCCATTCCGGCGTCTTAATACCTGTTTTCCACAATCTGCCAGCTCTTTCTTAATCTTTCGTGTACCATAATGTTTCCAACTTTTTCTGAAAATTTTCTGGACGTCTGCGGCAAGGTCTGATTCGTCTTTCTTTTCGGCTGCTTCATAATAATAGGTGCTTCTGTTTACCTGTAGGACGCGGCACATTGCTG
>OGGA01001912.1_pt1 | contig 9994 bp, 6 predicted proteins | sample 1571041 | NCBI WGS metagenome assembly OGGA01 (sample SAMEA2582057, study PRJEB24529) | metagenome | biome: Human gut stool | place: China | collected 2011 | reverse complement strand
TATGGGAGTGAAGATTGCAAGAGTTACTCTTCACGTAGGTCTTGGAACATTCAGACCAGTTAAGGTTGAGAATATACTTGATCATCATATGCACTCAGAATTCTATCAGGTTGATAAAGAAGCAGCAGATATAATTAATAATACCAAGGCTAATGGTGGAAGAGTTATTGCTGTAGGAACTACAAGCACAAGAACTCTTGAATCAGTAGCTGATGAAAATGGACATATACCAGTTAAGAGTGGCTGGACAGAAATATTTATATATCCAGGTTATAAGTTTAAGGCAATAGATTGTCTTATAACTAATTTCCATCTCCCAGAATCAACTCTTGTAATGCTTGTGTCAGCACTTGCAGGAAGAGAAAATGTTCTTAATGCTTATGAAGTTGCAGTAAAAGAACGTTACAGATTCTTTAGTTTTGGGGATGCTATGTTCATTAAGTAGGCGTTAGATGTTTACAAAGTTACAATTAACTTAATAATACTAATAAATGTGAGTAGTACAGATGATCGCGGCTGCAAGTGTCGAAAGACCGCAGGTGAGGAAAGTCCGGGCTTCGCAGGGCAGGATGCCGGATAACGTCCGGTGGAGGTGACTCCAAGGCTAGTGCAACAGAAATAAACCGCCAGCATATGCTGGTAAGGGTGGAAAGGCAGTGTAAGGGACTACCGCGCGGCTGGTAACAGAAGCGGCAGATGTAAACCCCATCCGAAGCAAGACCGAATAAAAGCGATACGGCGGCCCGTCGTGCTTTAGGTAGGTTGCTTGAGCCTGCTGGTAACAGCAGGTCTAGATAGATAATCATCTGATACATAACCCGGCTTATAGTGCTGCTCAGTTGTTTGTAAAAATATTTGTAAAAAGAACAGGTAAAAAATGCAGATAGAAATATCGGCAGGCAGAAGTGCCGCAGAAAACGTAGGAGTATGTTTTCTGCGGTACTTTTATTATAAGAGCAAAGCTTTTAAATATTTTGGATAAAATATACAGGATTGTCCATAATACAGGATAAAAGGAAACTGTAAGACTGCTAAACTTACAGCGTAACTGTTGCAGTCCGCAGGACGGACTGTGGCAGACGGAGGCAGAACAAAGAAAAACAGGTGTTATTTTTTTACACGGAAATCTGCTTCCGGGCGAAAGCAGATTTTCTGAATAGCAGATGAGAAACCGTTTATGCGGAATCTTTGCCGCTGCTTCATGATAAAATCGCTCAGAAAGAGGTCAGTATGGATTATTTAGAGATTGAAAAGGTTATTGGACGTGAAATTATGGATTCAAGAGGCAATCCGACAGTAGAAGCGGAAGTTTATCTCGCAGACGGAACGGTTGCAAGAGGAACAGCGCCAAGCGGTGCTTCGACAGGTGAATTTGAAGCACTGGAGCTGCGTGACGGCGATAAGAGCAGATATTTGGGAAAAGGCGTACAAAAGGCAGTAGAAAATATTAATACAATAATCAACGAGGCGATAAGCGGACTGGATGCTTCTGACATTTATGCTGTTGATAAGGCAATGATTGAGGCAGACGGAACAAAGGACAAGTCCAAGCTGGGGGCAAATGCGATTCTTGCCGTATCTATTGCATGCTGCAGAGCGGCTGCGACAGCATTGGATATTCCACTGTATCGGTTCTTAGGCGGTGTCAGCGGAAACAGACTTCCGGTGCCGATGATGAATATTGTAAACGGCGGCTGTCATGCTTTATCATCAGGACTGGATGTACAGGAATTTATGGTAATGCCGGTCGGCGCACCGTCTTTTAAAGAAGGACTGCGCTGGTGCTCGGAAGTATTTCATGCGCTGGCATCTATTTTAAAGGAAAGAGGACTGGCAACTTCTGTCGGTGATGAAGGAGGCTTTGCACCGGCACTTGCTTCCGATGAAGAAGCTATCGAAACGATTCTTGAAGCCGTAAAAAAAGCAGGCTATGAACCGGGAAAAGATTTCATGATTGCCATGGATGCGGCTTCTTCCGAATGGAAGACCAAAGAAAAGGGAAAATACAAGCTTCCGAAGGCAGGAACGGTTTATACCTCAGAGGAATTAATTGAACACTGGAAGAAGCTGGTTGAAAAATTCCCTATTATATCTATCGAAGATGCGTTAGATGAAGAAGACTGGGAAGGCTGGAAGAAACTGACGGCAGAACTTGGTGACAAGGTACAGCTTGTAGGGGATGACTTATTTGTAACGAATACCAAACGTCTGTCAAAGGGTATTTCACTGGGCTGCGGCAATTCAATCCTGATTAAATTAAATCAGATTGGCTCTGTATCTGAAACTTTGGAAGCCATTAAAATGGCACACGAAGCCGGTTACACAGCGATTGCATCCCATCGTTCCGGTGAGACAGAGGATACCACGATTGCCGATCTGGCAGTGGCATTAAATACCCGCCAGATTAAGACCGGTGCGCCGTCACGTTCAGAGCGCGTTGCAAAGTATAACCAGCTTTTACGCATTGAAGAACAGCTTGGCAGTGCGGCAGTTTATCCGGGAATGGGTGCTTTTAAAGTAAAAAGATAAGCTTTTATAAAAGATATTTGCTTATGTAAAAATGAAGCGCAAAATTTACGTTGAGATTCCATGGCAATTCCGTTATGATGAAAGAAAAGTAAAGAAGGTATTATAATGAAAAATCATCAGACGGAATTAACAGAAAATGAAGAACTGTGCGATTTGTACCGTAAGAAGGCGGAAGAACTGGTTTCGCAGATGACAATTGAGGAACTGGCAGACCAGACGTTAAACAGTGCGCCACCGATTGAACGGCTGAATATTAAAGGATATGACTGGTGGAATGAAGGACTGCACGGCGTGGCAAGAGCCGGCACGGCGACGGTTTTTCCGCAGGCAATCGGGCTTGCGGCAGCATTTGATGAAGATTTAATGGAGCAGGTTGCCGATGCCGTGTCCACGGAAGGACGTGCCAAATTTAATATGCAGCAAAAATATGGAGATGTCGGGCGCTACAAGGGATTGACCTTTTGGGCGCCCAATATCAATATTTTCCGGGACCCAAGGTGGGGACGCGGTCATGAAACTTACGGCGAAGACCCGTATCTGACAGCGCGGCTTGGAATCCGCTACATAAAGGGCTTACAGGGACATGATGCACATTACTTAAAATCGGCGGCCTGTGTCAAGCATTTTGCGGTACATTCCGGTCCGGAGGGACTGCGGCACAGCTTTAACGCTGAGGTTACAAAAAAAGATTTGTATGAAACGTATCTTTCGGCATTTCATGCCTGTATTAAAGAGGCAAAGCCCGAAGCAGTCATGGGCGCGTATAACCGCGTAAACGGCGAGCCGTGCTGTGGCAGTAAGACCCTGCTTACAGACATTTTGCGGAATGAGTGGCATTTTAAAGGACATGTGGTGTCGGACTGTTTCGCACTGCGCGATTTTTACCAGCACCACATGGTAACAAAAGATGCCGTGGAATCGGCGGCGCTGGCGATGAATAACGGCTGTGATTTAAACTGCGGACATATGTATCTGCACCTTTCGGAAGCGGTTTCGCGCGGTATGGTTTCGGAAAGCAGGCTGCGTGCGGCAGTGACGAATCTGTATACAACCCGGCTGAAGCTGGGCATGGAACAGGATCAGGAGCTGCCGGACAATCCTTACGACAAAATTCCGTATTCTGTTGTAGATTCCGTAGAAATGCGTGAATTCAACGAAAGTGTGTCAGAGAAAACATTTGTTCTATTAAAAAATAACGGGATTCTGCCGCTGAATCGGGAAAAACTCCGGACAATCGCAGTGATTGGACCGAATGCAGACAGCAGGAGAGCGCTTGTCGGTAATTATGAAGGGACGGCATCGCGTTACATTACAATTTCCGACGGCATACAGGATTATGTTGGGGATTCGGTCCGGGTGCTGGTGTCCGAGGGCTGTGATTTGTATAAAGAAAACTGGAAGAAGAACCGCATTGCCGAGGTTCGTGAAATGGCAGAAATGAGCGATGTTGTCATTCTGTGTCTGGGACTGGACGCAGGTATTGAAGGTGAACAAGGCGATGCGGGCAATGATTTTGCAAGCGGCGATAAGCCGGACTTAAAGCTTCCGGGAGAGCAGAACCAGATTCTTGAAGCGGCATTAGACAGTGGAAAACCTGTCGTTGTCCTACTGTTATCGGGCAGTGCGCTGGCGGTCAACACGGCACAGGAGCGTGCCGCGGCGGTCATGCAGTGTTGGTATCCGGGTGCTCAGGGCGGACGTGCGGCGGCAAGGATTTTATTTGGGGAAGTCAGCCCACAGGGACATCTGCCGGTTACATTTTATAAAAGCACGGAAGAACTGCCGGAATTTACGGATTATTCCATGAAAAACAGAACATATCGTTATATGAAACAGGAGGCACTGTATCCGTTTGGATATGGGCTTACCTATACGTCATTTGCGTATGATAAAATGGAGTGTGCCGCCGATATGCACACATTTCAGAAAATGAAAGCCGGAGAAAAAATACAGCTTCCGGTTTCTGTAAATGTGCGTAATACCGGAAACTTTGACTGTGCCGAAACTGTTCAGGTCTATGTAAAGGCTTTGTGTGAAGACAGTCCGAATCCGCAGTTAAAGGGCTTTGGCAAAGTCTTTTTAAAGGCGGGGGAAGAAAAGCAGGTAACGGTCTGGTTATCAGAAGAGGCTTTTGGACTCTACGATGAAAATGGGCGGATTTATTTTACCGATGAGGGCTATACCGTTTATATTGGCGGAAGCCAGCCGGATACAAGAAGCCTGACATTGACAGGAACCATTCCGCTCAGGCAGAATTTATGGTCGGAAGTGGTAAATAATACTTGAATTTATAGGAAATAACGTATTTGCAGCATTGCATATGTCTGTTTTTTGCGTTTATTAAGAGTTTTATGTGTTAAATTTGTTCACACGGTGGAATTCGTGCTGCAGGCATTTCGAATTCTGTTTTTGCCGCAGGACTGGCTGGAAACAGTCTACGGTATTTCCGGTGTTAAAAATGTCTGCGGAATGGAGCTTAGGTATGAAAAATTTACAAAAGTTGCAAATGATATTTCAAAGAATCTTACTGCAACGGTAAAAAAAGGAAAAGATGCAGTATATACACTGGCAGACGGCAGTGCCAATGTCAACTCGGCAGCTGCACAGATGGCTCAGATTGTAGAAGAATCTGTGAAGTCAACGGTAACGGTGATGGATAAGGTCAATGCGGCAACAGAAGAAGTTCATAGAAACAATGAACTTGCCGGACAGCTGGAGCAGGGATTTGATAATGTGAAAGACGCTGTTAATAAGGGAAATGCAGCAGTTGAAGAGGCGAAAAGCACTATAATGTCTGTTGAAAATACAGTTGGCGCTGCGCACAAGACGACCGGTGCACTGCTGACCGAAATGAAACATATTACAGATATTCTCGGGGAAATTAATTCCATTGCATCACAGACCAATCTGTTATCACTCAATGCTTCAATTGAAGCAGCAAGAGCAGGCGAACACGGAAAAGGATTTGCCGTGGTTGTAGATGAAATCCGTGCCTTATCAGAAGAAAGTGCAAAATCAGCAGGTAATATCCAGGATATATTAAAATGGCTTACCGATATGACAAAGCAGGTAGATGAAGAAATTACAACCGGTACGAATGCAGCGGCAGAAAGCGTTACAACGATTAACGGTCTGCTCGGATATTTTGAAAATATCAATCATGCAACCAATGATGCGAGTAGTATTGTAAGTGAAGAATATGATATTATTGAAAATATCAAAGAAAGTTTTGAAATAAATAAATAAAAAGAATATAATTAAAATATAAAAAAACAGTTAAAGGGGTGTTGGTATTGAATAATCTGATTGAGTTTTTGAAGCAGGAAGGTGTTTCAGCACAGCTTGTAGAAGAAGTCCGGCATTATTCAGAAGAACATACTGTAGATGAAGCATTAAAAAAACGTATTCCTGTACCACATTTTCATTATTATGGCAATAAGGTATGGGAAGAGGCTCTTGCAGTGCTTCTGTGTGGCAGAAATCTTTTGCTGGCAGGAGAGAAGGCAACGGGAAAAAATGTGCTTGCACAGAATCTTGCAGCAGTTTTTGAACGTCCGGCATGGGATATTTCCTTCCATGTTAATATGGATGCGGCTGCGCTGATAGGTTCTGATACATTTCGCGATGGCAGGGTTACATTCAGACCCGGACCGGTGTATTGTTGTGCACAAAGCGGCGGCTTTGGGATTCTCGATGAAATCAATATGGCAAGGAATGAAGCACTTGCAGTCTTACATTCTGTACTTGATTTCAGACGTGTAATTGATGTTCCAGGATATGACAGGATAGAGGTTGCAGATGATACACGTTTTATTGCTACGATGAATTATAATTATGCAGGTACAAGGGAATTAAATGAGGCACTTGCCTCAAGATTTGTAGTTATACAGATGCCGCCACTGGCAAAGGAAGATCTTGAGAGACTGTTAAAGGATCAGTTCCCTTCACTGGTTACTAAGTATAACAAACAGTTTGCACTTTTATTTAATGAACTTCAGAAAAAATGTGAAAATGGTGAACTTACAGAGAAAGCTTTGGATCTGCGTGGATTAATTGATGCTGTAAGTCTTATAAAAAAGGGTATTCCAATCAGGGATGCATTGGATCTTGGAATTACCAATAAGATATTTGACAGCTATGAAAAAGAGCTTATACGTGATGTCATAGCTTCAAGGTTTCCATTAAAGCTGCATAATACGGAGGTGTTTGAATAATGCGTACCATTTCTTATACTGCTAAGGAAAGACGGGCTGCTAATCAGGTATGGAATGCGGCGGAACGCTATAATTTTGATCCATTGTTTCTGGCTGTTGAAACAGGGGATTTAGATTCAGATTTATATATGAATCTTATAATTGGACTGGCATATAAGTATTATGGTGAAAAGGCAATCAGCACTTTATTTGGTTATTGGAACGGAGATATCAGTCAGGCTATGCTGGATGATCTGACATGGCTTTATCTGGAACATGTACTGTATACAGAGGAAGCATTAAAACGTCCGTCTATGACTGATTTACGGGTTTATTATGGAAAGGCTTTTTTTGCAGGTGAATATAAGCTGTCGAGGCAGGAGTGGATGAGTAAAAACCGGCTTGTATATAATATGCAGTCAGCCAGATGGAGCAGTGTGTCAGGGAAAAAGAAGGTTCTGCTGACACCAAATGAACAAAAGCTGTATGCAGAACTGACACCACAGATAATGCCTGAAACAGACCGGTTGATAGATGCTGTGCTGGCAATTTATCGCAAATTTAATCTTTTTGATGGCGTAAAACATGAAAAAAAAGCGTTGCGACTGCATTTTACAGGGGCATTTGCCCGGATAATGACAAGAATAATGCCTGTCAGCTCTGTAAGAAATAATCATGTAATGGTTATGCGTTCTTCTGAGGCGGACAATATGACTGGTGAAGCAGCCTACAGTAAAAAGAAAGATAATATAACATATAAGAAAGAAAATAATGACTGCTCTTATATTGAGAATTGTTTTGGAAGATCTGTTATATCAGAGCAGACTCTTACTAAAATAGAAAAAGAACTGTGTACAGGCAGTCATACAGGATGCCATTTATGGTTTACAGATGGAAAATATATAACAAAGAAAAATATACCGAAGGAATTTCTTCATTTAAGAGAACAGTCACAGCTGCAGGTTGAAAGAAATCATTCATATTATAATAAAAATGTACGGCTTTATGATAGTCTTATTGCACATATGGTTGAACAAATCCGTAATAGCGAATATATAAGTCAGAAGACAGATGTAATATCAGGTCAGAGAGGAAGGCTTGATACAACCAAAGTATGGCGTGCAGAATATATAGAAGATAACAGGATTTTTCACACATATGAAGATGATAATCAACCGTCCTTTACAGTGGATCTGCTTCTTGATGCATCTGCTTCAAGGCTTCAGTATCAGGAAATGCTTGCTGCGCAGGGAGTAATTATTTCCAAAAGCCTCGTGAAATGTAATATACCGGTCAGGGTAACAAGATTTTGCAGTGTTAGAGGATATACAGTTTTTCATATATTGAAGTCTTTTAGGGATAAGAAGTGCGACAATATTTTCAATTATTATGCTGCCGGTTGGAATCGTGATGGTCTTGCTTTTCGGGGAATTGGTAAAATCCTTGATATGAACCCGGGGGTGGCTGACAGGCACCTTGTGATTATTTTAACAGATGCTGCGCCTAATGACAGCCAGCGTATTCTGCCATCACAGGACAGCCCGTTTGGACATGATTATAGCGACGATATTTCTGTTAATGATGCAGCCGAAGAGGTACGTGCATTGCGTGCTAAAGGAATACATGTATCAGCCGTTTTTATGGGAAATGATGCGGCGGCCAATAGCGCAGAAAAGATTTATGGAAAAGAATTTACAAGAATACGTCGTATTGATGAGCTGGCAAAGGCGGCAGGAAGACTTATACAAAAAGAGATTCAGTCGTTGACAAGATAATTGCAAATGTGTATGTGATTAGGAATGGAGAATGTAATGTACTGTAAAAATTGCGGAATGAAACTGGAGAATGGGACTAAGTTCTGCGGCGGATGTGGAATGCCAGTCGATAATGAGATTTTTGAATGAAAAAATACTTGATTATATGGAGAGGACAATAATTAAGAAAAGAGGGTCATTATGAAAAGTAAGCAGAATGTAAGACATTACCTGTTTGACGTGGAAATGCTAAGACGAAGATTATTAAGACCATATTTTATAGAACTTGGACTGACAGTTGGACAGGGGCAGCCACGCATATTATATGAGTTAAGAAAATGTGATGGAATGAGCCAGAAAGAATTGTCAGATGCCTGCCTTATAGAGGTGACTACGATGTCAAGAACGCTTGACAGATTAGAGAGTATGGGACTTATTAAAAGACAGAATAATCCAGAGTGTAGGCGTTCGTGGATTATATCTTTAACAGAAGAAGGAAAGGAAAAAGCTGACAGGGTATCTGATATATTTGATATGGCTGAGGAAGTGTTCCGCAAAGGTATAGGCGAAGAAGAGCTTAACAGTATGTGTGCAACGCTTGAAAAGATAGAGAATAATCTTAATGAAGCTATAGAGGAGCAAAGCACGGAGGGGAATAATTAACAGGTAATAGTATCTGATAATAGTATTCAATTATATTATTTTCAAATTATATTGCAAAGTAGTATTATTTGTATTACAATAACTAATACAAATAATGCTACTTTTTTATTTGCCTTATTAATAAGATTGTGAAAAGGTTATATTTGTTTAATGTAAGGTTCATAAGATATCGGTTAGGTCAATTCTATGTTGTGAATATTGTGTCAGGAAAGGAGTTAATACAATGATTATTGAATTAGATATGAATAGCAGTACACCTATATATGTCCAGCTTCGTAATCAGATTGTAATGGGAATTGGGCGTGGTGAATTAAAGCTTGGTGAGAGCCTGCCAACGGTAAGACAGCTTGCACAGGATATTGGAGTTAATACAATGACGGTGAATAAAGCGTACCAGATATTAAAGACAGAAGGATATATTAAAATAGACCGCAGGCACGGAGCAATAGTATCAGACAATATTGATATGGATATTGTATTTAGGGAAAAGCTTGAAAATGAACTTGAATTATTATTAGCAGAAGCAGCTATCAATGGAATGGATAAGAACGATTTTCTTAGTATGTGCAATGAAATATATTCAAAAATGAAAGTGTCAGGTGACAGTGAACCAAAGACAACATAAATACAAAAGTAAAAGCATTTCGGTGACTGGACAGGGAGGATAATATTATGGGAATAGCATTGTTTGTGATAGCATTGGTAAGCAATATATTTATAATTTTAATTATGAGATACGGATTTACTGGTAATTATGAATATAAGCAGGGGATGCTTCTTGGTGTTCATATACCACAGGAGAATATTGGTGATGAAGAAGTAGTAAGCCTTATGGAAAAGGCAAAGCGTAATTAT
>OGGA01001911.1_pt1 | contig 9998 bp, 8 predicted proteins | sample 1571041 | NCBI WGS metagenome assembly OGGA01 (sample SAMEA2582057, study PRJEB24529) | metagenome | biome: Human gut stool | place: China | collected 2011 | reverse complement strand
TATTTGAAACATCTTTGTATGGCGGAGTGTCGCCAAGTGTTATGTAAAAATCACATCAGATATTGCTCTGAAATAATTTATACTTATTCTATTATACCATATATTTTTCCCTTTTTCAACTGTTATTTGCATATATAATACATATACCTTAAATTATTTTAAGTGCAACTTAACAAAAAAATGACTGCCTGCTCCCAAAAGGGAACAAGCAGTCGGAGGTTTATTATAGATCAACTAATAATCAAATATTAGTCACTCTGCAAATTGCTTTGTCAGCAAATATTATTTGCCGTAGTAAGCCTTGAGGTACATTTCCTTAAGCTCGCTCATAAGTGGGTATCTTGGGTTAGCACCTGTGCACTGGTCATCAAATGCGTCCTCAACCATGTTGTCGAGAGTCTCAAGGAAGTGCTTCTCGTCTACGCCGTAATCAGCGATAGTCTTCTTGATACCAACTCTTTCCTTGAGTGCCTCGATAGCGTCGATGAACTTGTTGAGTGTATCCTCATCGTTCTTACCAACAATACCAAGTGAATGTGCACACTCGCAGTATCTCTCAAGAGTATGTGGATACTGATACTGTGAGAAAGTACCCATCTTTCTAGGTGTTGGGTCAGCGTTGTATCTCATTACCATTGTGATAAGGAGAGCGTTAGCAACGCCGTGTGGCAGGTGATGATAAGCACCGAGCTTATGAGCCATTGAGTGGCAAACACCGAGGAATGCGTTAGCGAATGCCATACCAGCCATTGTAGATGCTGTAGCCATTTCCTCACGAGCCTTAACGTCTGTCTGACCGTTGTCATATGCATCTGGCAGATACTTAAAGATAAGTTTCATAGCTCTCAGTGCAAGACCGTCAGTGTAATCTGTAGCCATTACTGATGCATAAGCCTCAAGAGCGTGTGTCAGAGCGTCGATACCTGATGCAGAAGTCAGACCTCTTGGAGCAGACATCATCATATCTGTATCAACGATAGCCATGTTAGGCATGAGCTGGTAGTCAGCCAGAGGATACTTAGTACCTGTCTTTTCATCAGTGATAACTGCGAAAGGTGTTACCTCAGAACCTGTACCAGAGGATGTTGGGATAGCAATGAAGTATGCCTTCTCACCCATCTTAGGGAATGTGTAAACTCTCTTACGGATATCGATATATCTCATAGCCATATCGAAGAAGTCAGCGTCTGGATGCTCGTAAAGAACCCACATGATCTTACCAGCGTCCATTGCAGAACCACCGCCGATAGCGATAATTGTGTCAGGCTCGAAAGCTCTCAACTGTGCAACACCCTCAAGTGCGCAAGCAAGTGTTGGGTCTGGAGCAACATCGAAGAATGTTTCGTGGAGAATACCCATTTCATCGAGTTTATCTGTGATAGCCTTTGTATAACCATTCTTATAAAGGAACTGGTCTGTTACGATGAATGCCTTTTTCTTGCCCATAACAGTCTTCAACTCGTCAAGAGCAACAGGGAGACAACCCTTCTTGAAGTATACCTTTTCAGGTGCTCTGAACCAAAGCATATTCTCTCTCCTCTCAACGACTGTCTTAATGTTCAGCAGGTGCTTAACGCCAACGTTCTCAGAAACTGAGTTGCCGCCCCATGAACCGCAGCCGAGTGTGAGGGAAGGAGCAAAGTCAAAGTTGTAGAGGTCACCGATACCGCCGAGTGAAGAAGGTGTGTTTACGATAAGACGGCAAGTCTTCATTCTTGCAGCGAACTTATTGAGCTTTTCTCTCTCGTTTATGTTATCTACCCAAAGAACTGAAGTATGACCAAGACCGCCATTGTTTACGAGAAGTGCCTCTGCGATGTCAAGAGCGTCGTCAAAGTTCTTTGACTTGTACATACCAAGGATAGTTGTGAGCTTTTCGTGACCGAAAGCCTCTTCAGGAGCTGTGCTTGTAGCCTCGCCGATGAGTACCTTTGTATCCTCTGGAACTTCAAAGCCAGCCATTTTAGCGATAGTTACAGGACGCTGACCAACGATCTTAGCGTTAAGAGCTCCGTTGATAAGCATTGTCTTTCTTATCTTGTCAGCCTCTTCATCATTAAGGAAGTAGCAGCCTCTCTTGATGAATTCCTTCTTAACATCGTTGTAAACTGTCTTATCAGCGATAACTGTCTGCTCTGTGGCACAGATCATACCGTTATCAAATGTCTTAGAATGAATGATAGAGTTTACAGCGTTTACGATATCAGCAGAAGAATCGATGATAGCTGATGCGTTACCGGCACCAACACCGAGAGCTGGTGTACCAGATGAGTAAGCAGCCTTTACCATTCCAGGACCGCCTGTAGCGAGGATTGTGTCAGACTCTCTCATGATCATGTTTGTGAGTTCAAGAGAAGGAACATCGATCCAACCGATGATACCCTTTGGAGCACCTGCTGCAACAGCTGCATCATAAACGATCTTAGCAGCAGCGATAGTTGACTTCTTTGCTCTTGGGTGTGGTGAGATTATGATACCATTTCTTGTCTTAAGACAGATAAGTGTCTTGAATATAGCAGTAGAAGTTGGGTTTGTTGTTGGGATAACAGCAGCGATAAGACCGATAGGCTCGTAAATTCTCATTGTGCCGTAAGCCTTATTTTCCTCAAAAACACCGCAAGTCTGAACATTCTTGTACTTATTGTAGATGTGCTCAGCAGCATAGTTGTTCTTGATAACCTTGTCTTCAACGATACCCATGCCTGTTTCCTCAACAGCCATCTTTGCAAGTGGGATTCTTGCCTTGTTAGCAGCGATAGCGGCAGCCTTGAAGATCTTGTCTACCTGCTCCTGTGTGTAGGTAGCGAAGATTGCCTGCGCAGCTCTTACTTCAGCGATCTTAGCAGTCAGAGCTTCCTCTGTATCGACGATGCCGACTGTTTTAGCTTCACTCTTTGCCATAAAATAAACCTCCAATAAATTAATTATTGTTTTTTACTCTTGATAACCCCCGCTCGGGTTTTATCTTACTTATATTATATACGATTGTTATTTTTTTGTCAATCTTATAAAGTTACAGCTTTTTTGATATTTTACGTCGTTTTATTATGCAATATACATAAATATTGAACATTGTTTTATGATAGATTAACAATTCATGACCGTCAAATTGCACAATAAAAATCAGATTGATAAAAATTTATCATATATGTCGCTTGAAAAAAGATTAATAAATATAAGAAAAAAACTAAACAAAAATAAAACAGTTGTGAAAATAACGAAAAAGTGCTTGACATTTAGAAAATCTGTAGTATAATATAGACATAACAGAGATACATAGAAAGCACGGAAATGTAAAGGTAATTTTACACAATAAGGCTGTTGAAAAATCGATGTATACTCTGAAGCTCGACTTAATACCATATTTTAAAATAAAAGGAGATATGACTTATGAAACTTGATAACTTTGTAGCATCCAGTGACATCTATGATGTTTATGAATCTGATGGAATGGCAGTCAGGATCTATAAGAAGCCTGAATACAAGGAAAAGTGTCTGTATGCGGCTCTTACACACGCAAGAGTTGAAACAACACTTGGCAATTCCTTTATAAAGATGCCTGTTCTTCACGAGGTTTCCGTTATCGACGGCAAATGGGCTATTACAATGGACTTTATAAAAGGTAAGACTCTTCAGCAGCTTATGGACGAAAATCCAGACAAGAAAGACACATATCTTAACCAGTTTATCGACATTCAGTGCGAGATACACGCTCAGTATATGCCACTTCTTTCAAAGCTTAAAGATAAAATGGCAAGACAGATCAAGACTCTTGGTCAGATCGACGAGATAAAGAAGTATGAGCTTCTCACAAGACTTGATTCAATGCCAAAGCACATCAAGCTTTGCCATGGTAACTTTGAGCCAAAGAACGTTATCATCAATGACGAAGGTACTTATGTTATCAATTGGGGTTCTGCTAGACAAGGCAATGCTTCTGCTGACGTTGCAAGAACATACCTGCTGTTCTGCCTTAACAATCCTGATCTTGCTGAGGCTTATCTTGATAAGTATTGCGTAAAGAGCGGAACATCTAAGCAGTATGTACAGGCTTGGTTGCCGATCGTTGCAGCAGCACAGCTCATTAAGGGCAAGCCGGAAGAGAAGGATTTGCTTATGAAGTGGATCGACGTTGTAGATTACGATTAGTCTTTTTGTCAGGTTGTAACAAATTTGTAACCTCTTATTGTGCAAATAGCTGAAAAATGATTTATCCCGATTATGAGTTTCGTCATAATCGGGATATTTTGTTACAATTCTTTATAATCTCTTTACAGAGTAATTTTCATGTGATATAATGTGAAACTGTTGAAATATGACATAATGATTTAGGACTACAGAGGTTATTCGGAGGATCAATATGAAAAAGCTAATGGTAGCTGTTGCTATAGTTTGCACTATGTTTGCTTTCCCGGCTTGTGGAAAAAATGCCGATAATAAAACAGAAAATAATGTTAATCTTACAAATAATGACGTAACGACAGCTCAGACAGAGGTTTCTGATGAAGTGCCAGACGAAACTACTTCACTCCCTGACAGAAGCACTCTTGAAAAGATACCAGATGAGGCTGTTGATTCGTTTAATCAGGTCGTAGATGTTTGCAAGGAGATATATCCTTTGGCTGAAAAAACAAAAAGGCTTTATGGTTATACAGGCACTAAGACTGTGAACAAAAAGAATTGTTACATTTTTGTTATATATGATAAAAATGACGATGTGTTGACAAAGGTGGTAACTGTCGCTGCCGAGGTCGCATCAGATAAGCTTTACGTTCTTGATGATGAAACAGGAATGCTGAAAAAATCAATACTGAGGATGTTAAAACTCAATCCACAGAGTCATGGGCAGATCAAGTAACTGAGTCTTTTGCTGAATACTATCAAAGCAAAGAGGTTAACGACCATCTTGCTGCAGTTGTTGAAACAGCCGCGGTTAAAACAGTTCGCTAATACTTTATATAAAAAAATCACACCAGAGAATTTTCCGGTGTGATTTTTTTATTCGATCTCTTCGCTGTTGTCAGTATCAGTGCTTGTGATGATATTTGTTGCATATGTAAGTGTAAGCAGGCTGTCACCTAAATGGACATTTTCCACAACTATGTTTTCATAGTCGATGCTAAGATCATAATGTGAAAAATTCCAGAATGCTTTCAGGCCAAGATTTACAAGCTGGTCTGCAATAGCCTGAGTGTTTGCCTTCGGTATACAAAGCACAGCTACAACAGGGGAGTTTGCTTCGCAAAAGCTTTCTATTTCATTAGTGTGACGAATCGGTATGTTTCCTACCACTTCACCAGTGAGCTTAGGGTTTATATCAAATATGCCTATGAGATTGCAACCCCTTGTTTCAAAGTTAATATGTGTGGCGATAGCTTTACCAAGGTTTCCTGCACCGATAAGTATGGTCTTGAAATGCTTGTCTACTCCTAGTATCTTGCCTATTTCCATTCTAAGCTCGTCAACGTGATAGCCATATCCCTGCTGACCGAATCCGCCAAAGCAGTTAAGGTCTTGTCTTATTTGTGAAGCCGTGAGCTTCATTCTCTCAGAAAGCTCCCTTGAAGATATTCTTTCAAGTCCTTCTTTTTGAAGCTCACCTAAAAATCTATAATAACGTGGCAGTCGTTTTATTACTGATGCGGATATCGAACCGTCTTTAGACATATATTTACACTTTCCTTTACTAATAAACATGATTGATAAATAAATAACAATATCACATAATATAATAGCACTAATCTTTTCTTTTGTCAAGGACTTGTAAACTCTATGCGGTCTTAAAAAAGCAGCCTCGTTTTACAGAAGCTGCCTTATGTACATTAATTTTATTCTAGATCTTTTTTCTTTACAGAAGCAACACAGAAGTCGATACGTTCTTCATCATCTTCTTCATTTCCTGAACCTGTGAGAGGAACTCCTTTTGTTGGATCGATCCCGTCAACGGCTGTAACAAGTCCTGTACCCTCGCCAATAGAAGCACCCGGTACTCTGAACTTTGTAATGTCGATAGGCTCGATAGAGGTCTCAACAGGCTTTTCAAGCTGTGGTATCCACTCGTATGGTACACGATAAGCTCTGTAGATCATGTTGCTTTTGAATGTTCCAGCAAAATTCTTGAAATAAGGGTTTACAAATTCCCAAACTATTTCATGGTCAGGTGTGACCTCAAGAAGATGTCCATCTGAACCTTCCGTAATAAGAGTGTTTCCGTTCGGAAGTCGCTGTGCAGAGCTGATATATGAGCTATAGAACTTAGAAGCGTCAGTAAAAAGCAGATTTCCCGCTTCAAGGGGAGTGTACTGCCATGTTATTTCAAGTGTAACAGGATTGAATTGAAGTACTCTTGAGTAATCTCTGTGTGCATTGTTCACGCCTGTGAGGGAAGCAGGGTTAGGTGTGCCGTAGCCACCCTCACCACCGTTATCGAATACCAACAGGTCGCCCTCTCCAGGAAGTCCCTTTGGTATCATGTGCAGGTGGTGCTGACCAATTATCCAGCCAAGCTTCTTTGTGGCTTCGCTTTCGTTGAAGTTAGGACCTACACGCCATACTATCTTACCTGTTGATTTCTCGATAATTCCGAGTATGTTTGAGTTTCTTGCGTCAAATATGATATTGTCCAGGTGGAAGCGTTTGTCGCCTGCGTCATACCACTTATTTTCGCCAAGGGTAGAGAAGTTGTTTATGTGCATCCAATCTCCACCTGCCTCACCGTGAAGACCGGGGTTTCTGAACAATGCGTTCTTTGCGGCCTCGTCAAAGCCAAGCTCATCAAAGTGGTCGCTTGCACGCCAGCTCCAAATTATATTGCCTTCCCAATCCACTTCGATGATCTTATCGTCGATAAGTCTTTTGTCTGAAATATCGTGGTTGTAAAGGTTCTCGTGAGTAAGGATAAGTGTATTGCCACTGTCTGTCTTTGGCTCACCATTTGGATAATAGTAACCCACAGTGCTGCCCTCACGCTGAAAATCATGGTGCTGTCTAGCCATATAGACCGGTTCTTTACCCGGGTCGGCAACAAGTTCAGTTTTGTTGAATTTCCATACGATATGACCGTCCCAGTCTACCTGAACAAGATCAAGTTGATCCTGATATGCATATTTACCTCCTCTTGCTCCTGTTGTGCCCATTACATATCCGCCTGGGAGTATTTTGTTAGGAAATCCTCCCAGTCCAGCCCAAAGCTTTACTTCATTGCCATTCATATCTATGAGCAGAGCACCTTTAGCGGACGGGAAGATCGTATAGCCGCTGTAGGCTTTTTCTTTGTTGTATATTGTAACTCCTGTTGGATAAATGCTTGGATAACCCATGTCTGATTCCTCCTTGTTTATTTGTCTGCTTTTGTCAGGTCTGCCGTAACGTTATCTGGAAATGCTTTTTTTGCTGCATCTGGATAATAAAATTCCCTTATGTTGTAACTGTTTGGATATTTACCATTTTCATACGCCCACTTATTTATTTCATCAAGATGAGATGCAGCTTCCTCAGAAAGTCCCAGTTTAATACTGTACTGTTCCCAGTTTGTTTTGAAGTCATCTGGTTCGATTCCATATTTCTTTGATATTTTTTCAGCCGACTCATCTAAGTTGTCATTTATGTATTTAACGCTTTCATCAAGTGCTTTAAGATAGTTCGTAAGAGTTTCAGTATTGTTCTTTGCAAAGTCGCTTGATGTTATAAGATAAGCAGATACGTTTATCCCTATATCTTTTGCAGATGCGACCTGAGTCCAGCCCTCTGCTTCATATTTTTTTATAGCTGAGCCTGTAACGATAGCGGCTGATGCCTCACCGTTATGTGCAACTGCTATCTGAGTTGATATGGAATCTGTGTTGACGTTTTTCTGCTTTGACGGGTCAAGTCCTAAATAAGTCTGAGCCTGCCAGTTGAAGTATTCTGAAACTGTTCCAATAGAAGTTATCCATCCTTCACTTTCATCTAAAGCATCAAGATCATCTTTGTATTTTGGTGCAACAAAAAGACCACCGTTATATGAAACGCTAGAACTTAGATCTGAAAAAATCACAAGATTAGTGTTATCGAGAGTATTTCCAATTCTGTTTACAGCAGCAAAATCTGCAAGCAGTCCTGTATCTGCTGTGCCTGTTGCAATAGCGTCAACTGTGTTAATGCCGGCAGCGTATTCTGATGTTTCGAGAGATATACCATATTTCTCAAATATTCCTTGCTCCATACCGATATAGTCGGCATACTGATCTGGCTGACCTGTCATGTTCGCAACTCTCAAAACGCTAAGTTCTTTACCGTCTTTGGTAACTTTCTTTGCGGTTTTTCCGCTTGATGAACTACCGCATGATGCAAGAAGAGTTGCTGTCAATGCTGTCGATGCTATTATTGCGATTATCTTCTTTATGTTCATTTTTAAATTTCTCCTGTTAAATTAATTATTTTACGTCAAAGTGTTTAAGTTTTTTCTTGCCAATAAACTGTAGGAGCCTGTCAGCAGCAAAGCCAATCACAGCAAGTGTGACGATTCCTGCAAAAGCCCAGCTTGTTTTGTAATAAAGCTTCGAGCTGTTTATAAGATAACCAAGGCCATCACTGCCGACCAGCATTTCAGCTGCCAGATCACAGATGATAGCTGATCTAAGTCCTAGTCTTATTCCAGTGTAGATATTAGATACCGCTGACGGCACAACTACTGTGAAAAAAACTCTTGCTTTTTTTGCCCCCATACAGGAAGCTGCTTCCACAAGCTGCTTATCAGTTGAAGCCACACCTGCTATAGTGTTTACGAACATAGGGAAGAATGATGCGTAGAAGATAAGTGCTACTTTTGATTCTTCGCCTACTCCGAACCACATTAGAAAGAGTGTCGTCAATGCAATAGCAGGCACAAATCTGAAAAAGCTAAGTATAGGTTCAACGAGCCAGCGTACAGGTCTGAAATTTCCTACAATAAGACCCATAGGAACAGCAAAAATTATTGAAAGTAGCCAGCCTTTTATTACTCTTCCGACGCTTGCAACAATGTCACTCCAAAGAGTTCCGTCTTTGATAAGTTCCTTCATGCTGTCGATCGTTTCCTTTGGGCTTGGAAGAAAATATTCATCATATTTCAAAGATCCTATTCCCCAAAGGGCAATTATTGCTACCCATGATATGATGCCACATTTTAGTATCTTCTGTATAGCAGAGGACTTTGTTTTATTATTTTCCATCTTTAATGTCCTCCTTACTAAATATAATACAGCTCTGAGTCATCAAGAGCTTTGTTTACGAGAATATTTGTAGTGTTTTCATCAATAGTGTAAAGCTTCTTGATAAGTACTTTTACCTTATCACCTTTTTTCAGACGGGAAGCGTTCAGCGGATATCTGCCTGTTACTGAGATACCGTCTATGGAAGCTTTAACCTCAAAGGCGTTTCCTCTGAATGAAACTTCTTCCACAACGGCATCCTCCATTGAGCTTTCAAACTGGTGATACTCGCTGTCTTCAAATTTGTTTATCTCGATAAACTCAGGTCTGATTATAGCTGAAGTCTTGCCCTCTGCTGTTTCAAAGCCTTTGAGCTTGCTGTAGTCCTCGATAACTGCGGACTGACCGATAAACTGAGCAACAAAAGGAGTTTTAGGTTCAAGGTATATCTCAACCGGATTGCCTATCTGCTCGACTCTGCCTTTGTTTGTGATAACAATTTCGTCTGCGACCTCTATTGCTTCGTCCTGATCGTGTGTAACGAAAATGCTTGTTATGCCTATTTTATCAATAGTATCACGAAGCCATGTTCTCAGTTCTTTTCTTACCTTTGCGTCGATAGCTGCAAAAGGTTCGTCAAGTAGAAGTAGTTCAGGCTGAGGTGCCAGTGCTCTTGCAAGAGCGATACGCTGCCTTTGACCTCCGCTGAGCTGGTCAGGATAACGCTTGCCAACGTCAGGCAAGCCAACAAGCTCAAGAAGCTCAGCCACACGTTGTTTGATAAACTTCTTATCTTTTTTCTGAACCTTCAGACCATAAGCTATATTA
>OGGA01001905.1_pt1 | contig 10028 bp, 6 predicted proteins | sample 1571041 | NCBI WGS metagenome assembly OGGA01 (sample SAMEA2582057, study PRJEB24529) | metagenome | biome: Human gut stool | place: China | collected 2011 | reverse complement strand
TACACTCTTTCCCTACACGACGCTCTTCCGATCTTGGCAAAGTTTACGAAAAAGAGGGCGCGTTATGGTTGAAATCCACTGAATATGGTGACGACAAAGACCGCGTTGTTATCCGAGATAATGGGGTTCCTACTTATTTAGCTGCGGATATCGCATATCACCGCAATAAATATGACCGTGGCTTCAAAGAAATGATTGATATTTGGGGCGCTGACCATCATGGCTATGTATGTCGTGTAAAAGCGGCTATGGCGGCATTTGGTTATGACCCTGATAAATTAACAGTATTGTTATTACAAATGGTAGCATTGTTCCGTGACGGACAACTTGTTAAATTGTCTAAACGTAGTGGTGATAGCGTTACATTAGATGAATTGATTGAAGAGGTTGGCGTAGATGCGTCTCGCTATTTCTTCTTGATGCGTTCCTTAGACAGCCAACTTGATTTCGATATTAACTTGGCAAAATCTCGCAGTAATGACAACCCAGTGTATTATATCCAATATGCTCATGCTCGTATTCACAGCATTTACAACCAAGTGCGTGAAGCTGGCATCGCATTTGGCGATTATAGTGAAACTGATTTCACAACACTTACAAGTGAAATGGAATTAGAATTAATTAAGAAATTAGCTGAATATCCAGAAGAGGTAGTTCAATCTGCTGAACATCGTGCACCTCATCGTATTGCTCGTTATCTATACGATTTGGCAAGTATGTTCCATTCATTCTACCGTCAAGGTCGTATCATTGGCGTAGATCCAGCATTACAACAAGCTCGTCTTGGATTAATTACAGCGATTGCCCTCGTTCTTCGTCAAGGCTTGGGTATTTTAGGTATTTCCGCTCCGGAAAAAATGTAATAGGTGGGAGGCATCATGGCAACTAAGTATATTTTCGTAACTGGCGGCGTTGTTTCTTCTCTTGGGAAGGGAATTACAGCAGCATCTTTGGGGCGTTTACTAAAAAACCGCGGTTTCAATGTAACGATTCAAAAATTTGACCCATACATTAATATCGACCCTGGTACGATGAGCCCTTACCAACATGGTGAAGTATTCGTAACAGATGACGGCGCTGAAACTGACCTTGATTTGGGCCATTATGAACGCTTTATCGATATTAACCTTAGTAAACGTTCCAATATTACAGCTGGTAAAGTATATTGGTCTGTAATCAATAAAGAACGCAAAGGTGATTACCTAGGTAGCACTGTACAAGTAATTCCACATATTACAAATGAAATTAAACAAAATGTTTACCGTGTAGGTAAAGAGGATAATGCTGATGTAGTTATCACTGAAATCGGGGGTACTGTAGGTGATATTGAAAGCTTGCCATTTATGGAAGCTATTCGCCAGGTGAAAAAAGAAGTAGGTCGTAACGATGTACTTTACATTCACGTTACGTTGGTGCCTTACATCAATGCCGCAGGCGAGTTGAAAACAAAACCTACACAACATAGTGTAAAAGAATTGCGTAGCATTGGTATTCAACCAGATATTTTGGTATGTCGTAGTGAGAAACATATCTCTGATGATATGAAAGAGAAACTTGCTTTGTTCTGCGACGTAGAACCTGAAGCAGTTATTGAAAATCAAACTTGTAGCTCTATCTATGAAGTGCCATTGATGATGCAAGATCAAGGTCTTGACGATATTGTTATCAAAAAGTTAGGTCTTGAAGATCGTCCATGTGATATGACTGCATGGAAAGAAATGGTTCATAAGATCTTGAATCCTAATAAAGATATTACAGTTGCTATTGTTGGTAAATATGTAGCGTTGCATGATGCGTATTTATCCGTAGTTGAAGCTCTAGATCATGCTGGTATTGCTACGGGTACTAAAGTGAATATTCGTTGGATTGACTCTGAAGAACTTGATGATACATCTGTAGATCCTAAAGAGGTATTTGAAGGTGTTGAAGGTATCATCGTGCCTGGTGGCTTTGGTTCCCGTGGTGTAGAAGGTAAAATCCGCACAATCCAATACGCTCGTGAAAACAATATTCCATATCTTGGTCTATGCCTTGGCATGCAATCTGCAGTAATGGAATTTGCTCGTAACGTATGTGGCATGGAAGGAGCAACCTCTAGCGAATTCGATGAAAATGCTAAATACAAAGTAATTGACTTGATGAGTGATCAAGTTGATGTAGATAAAAAAGGCGGTACAATGCGCCTAGGTATCTATCCATGCAAAGTGGAAGCCGGTACGAAAACTCACGAAGCTTATGGGGAAGATTTGATTTATGAACGTCATCGTCATCGCTATGAGTTCAACAATGAATACCGTCAACAATTGACCGATGCAGGTCTTGTGATTTCTGGTACATCTCCAGATGGCCGTCTTGTTGAAAGTATTGAAGTAAAAAATCATCCATTCTTCATTGGTACACAAGCCCATCCAGAACTTAAGTCTCGTCCAAATAATGCACACCCATTATTCCGTGGTTTCGTAGATGCAATCTTAGAACTTAAGAAATAGATTAAAACGATGGGATCTGTTTTATCTATTATAGGTTTATTTATATTAGCTGCACTCAAACTAGAGCAGTTTATATATGGTAAATCGGGAAAAGAACAATCTACAACTGGTCACATAGCACGGAGAGGGCTTGCTAATATAGCGGGTTTAATCGCTTTTGATCACGCTACTGTGAACAGTAAGTCTATTGTAGTACGTAAAAAAAAGAAAGATGCTCAGAAATGAGCATCTTTCTTCTTTTTTTGCTTACATCGAAAAAAGTTGGAAAAATATATCGATAAATTTAAAAATAACGCTTGCAATATTGAATGATATTTGTTATTATATAGACAAAGATAGATATAAATATGGTGCTAAGTACACCAATGTAAATATATTCGTTAAATATGGAACTCAAATAAGGAGGACATAACATGTCTATTATTGGTAAACAACTTCCTGAATTTACACTTGATGCTTTCAAAAAACCTGAATTGGTAAAAGTTAGCACTGCAGACGTGTTGGGTAAATGGTCTGTATTCGTATTCTATCCAGCAGACTTCACATTCGTATGCCCTACTGAGTTGGAAGACGTACAAAACTCCTATGCAGAGTTGAAAGAATTGGGTTGCGAAGTTTACTCCGTATCTTGTGATTCCGAATTCGTTCACAAAGCATGGTCTGATGCTTCTCCAAGCATCAATAAGATCGAGTATTACATGTTAGCTGACAAAAAACATGAATTGGCTGATTTCTTCGATGTATTCCAAGAAGAATCTGCTATGGCTTACCGTGGTACATTCGTAGTAGATCCAGAAGGCTTCGTGCGTACAGCAGAAATTCATGATATGGGTATCGGCCGTTCCGCTGAAGAATTGGTTCGTAAAGTACAAGCTGCTCAATTCGTAGCTAAACATGGCGATCAAGTGTGCCCTGCACGTTGGAAACCAGGTAAAGACACTTTGAAACCAGGTCTTGATCTTGTAGGTAAAATCTAATTAAGAAACTTATACTTAAATGCTAGAGTAATCTAGACAACTCCTCAAATGACATAAACACGGGCGCGCATCGTTTTCCTGACGATACGGTAAGTCCCAATACCAGATGAACCCTCTCCAATTCATCATGGTAAACCTCATATAACAAACTACAAACTATACGCAAAAGGACTGGCCTTCGGGCTGGTCCTTTTGTGTTGTTAATATCCCTTTATAAAAGTAGGAAATAAGTTCTTGCATTTTTATAGTGAGTGGTCTATAATGAAATTAATTCCTATTAATATGAAAGGTTTTATAAATAGCTTTATAAATATAATATAAGCACTTTTTAATATGGGTGTGTTTAACACTAACGTTTACAAAGAAAGGCAAGATATATGAGGATTTCCACAAAAGGTCGTTATGCATTGATGGTTCTCATCGATTTGGCAGAGCAAGGTCAAGATAAACCAGTTTCCTTGCGATCTGTGGCAGAACGACAAGGCATATCTGAAAAATACCTAGAAGGTATCGTAGCTCGTTTAGGCGCTGCTAACCTAGTGGATAGTATCCGCGGTAAATATGGCGGATATCGATTGTCTAAAAACCCTAAGGAGTACACAATTATTGAAATATTGCTTGCTACTGAGGAATCGATGGCTATCATATCTACTCTTGATGAAGGGGTGAGTACTGATACAGTAATCAACGAACGCACCGTTGGTTTCTGGGCAGGCTTACAAAACTATATTCATGATTATTTAGAAAACGTAACCCTACAAGATGTAATTGATGGGACTTACGCTAAACTTGATACAAAATATGATAATTGGGATGGTTCTATTTAATTAAGGAGTGACCACTATGTCTAAAATTGCTAAATCTTTTGTTGAATTAATCGGTAAAACACCATTATTGGCAGCTACACGTTTTGGTGCTAAATTTGGTGCAGAAGCAAATATTTTTGCTAAATTGGAATACTTTAACCCAGGTGGATCTGTAAAAGATCGTATCGCAGCAGCAATCATTCAAGCGGCTGTTGAGTCTGGTGAATTACAACCAGGTGGTACAATTGTAGAAGCTACATCTGGTAATACAGGTATTGGCTTATCTGCTGTAGGTGCTGCGCTTGGCTATAAAGTTGTAATCGTAATGCCTGAAACAATGTCCATTGAACGCCGTAAATTAATGCTTGGTTATGGCGCTCAGCTCGTATTGACTGACGGTTCTCTTGGTATGAAAGGCGCTATTGCAAAAGCTAAGGAAATCGTAACGGCTACAGCTGGTGCTATTGAAGCAGGTCAGTTCGTAAATCAAGCTAATCCTGCAATTCACTACAGAACAACTGGCCCTGAAATCTGGCAAGATACTGATGGTACCGTAGATATCTACGTATCTGGTGTTGGTACAGGCGGTACGTTGACAGGTGCAGGTCGTTACTTAAAAGAACAAAACCCTGATGTACATGTGGTTGCCGTAGAACCAGCAGATTCTCCTGTATTATCTAATGGTAAACCAGGCCCTCATAAAATCCAAGGCTTAGGTGCTGGCTTCATTCCAGATACATTGGATACTAACATTTACGATGAAGTAATCCAAGTTTCTAACGAGGATGCTTTTGCTACATCTCAAGCTTTTGGTCACACAGAAGGCGTATTGGTAGGTATTTCCTCTGGTGCTGCGCTTTGGGCGGCTCAAGAATTGGCAAAACGCCCTGAAAATAAAGGTAAAAATATTGTAGTAATTCTCCCTGATACAGGCGAACGCTACTTATCTACAGCTTTATTCCCTGAAGTGTAATAGAATATGATTGGTGAAAGTAGTGAACATGCTTTCCTAATATAGCAAAGCCCCTCATTAGAGGGGCTTTTTCTGGCTTTACACAGCAAAAGTTTATTTTAGGGATACTTAATTTGACATAAAGAAAATTGGCATAATGTAAAAGGAGCTACTAGGTAGCTCCTTTTATGTTATGGTAAGTATTTAATTGTAATTATCTACCGTTTTTAACGATATTGTCCATCCAGTTGAATAATTCATCTAGATCATAGTCACCAGAGTGGTCTACATCAAATGGTGTTGCCATATCCACTTGGTATCCAAGGTTCTGAGCACGTGTCCCTACAATTAATGGAATAGCTATGGATGTATTGCTATCAGCTGTGCCATAGCGGATACGATAGAACTGCGCATTTGTCGCTGCTGGGGAACCTAGATAGTTCATTGGGTTCATCATAGTAACAATTTTAGCATTTTCTACGTATACATTTTGGTTAGATGTTGTATCGTGTAAAGCTGCAGTAATTGTAAAGTGATTGTTATCTGTTGTACTTGTACCAAATAAGTTGTTCTCGCCAGAGTCATTAGAACGGGAGTCGAATGCACCTGGTGCTTTAGAACGGCTTACAAATTGGTTGTAAGCTTCCCAGTTAATATCTTTAATAGCTCCGGTTTTATTATCTCTTACAAGGTATGTATGTTTAGATAAATCAGTACCTTTAGCTTGTGCTTTATTAGCTGCATCAATAATAAACGCTTTCACATAATTTTTGAAAGTACCATTACCATTCTTATCTAATTTTAAGACACGCCCCATGGAGTCATGTAATTGTAAATTATTTACGTATTCAGGGAAGTGTTCACTTAGTAAGTTGGAGTATGCTACATCATCAGCATTCAAGTTTACACGTTGTATTGTGCGTTGAGGTGGAGCAGCGTTACCACCTACATTAGCTTGAGGCAATTCGCCTTGACCCATCGTTACTTTGTTGAAGGAGGTAATACCTTTATAGCTCCATTCATAAGCCATATCTGCCGCATCAAGGTTAGTGATAGGGCAGTACGCAGAAACTGCGTATATATTCGTTGCCGCTGTAGCCGCGCCTAATGCTTGTAAATACGGTTGGAAGTCGGAACTGTTACCCGCAGCGCCTTGTAACAAGGATACCGCACCGCCAGCGCTTGTACCATTTGTGATAATGCGGTTTGCATTACCTGGCATAGCGGAATCGTTGGCGTGTAAGTAGGCTGTAGCCGCTTGTAAGTCAACGATTACTGCAGGAGCCTTACCGATGAAGTTGCCATCGGAAGCTTTATTGGTACGACCACGTGTAGCAGGGGAAGCTACTACATAACCACGGGATAATGCGTAAAGAACACTGTTAGGTTTACCATTTTCCATTTTTGGAGTCATAGCTTGACTTGGCATATAACCGCCTACCGCATTTGGCATGAAGATAGGGGCTGTTTGGGTGTTGTAACCGTTGATAGTGCCGTTGTTGAAATATTCCTCTGGTACATAAATGTTCATGTATTGCTGATCTATGTCGATTGGATTAGCCACGTAAGGGATATACTCGAAGGCGCGATATTTGATTTCCTTATTATCTACTGTCGTAGACATAGATTCGTAATTTTTCGCGTCAAAGGCAAGGCTAATTTTTGCAGATGCATTGGCTTGCAATGGTGGATCCATTGGTTGGGAAAGAATATTTTTCTCTTCTGTTACAGGAGAGCCTTTTGTAGAGGCTGTATTACGAGCATCTACATAAGATTGCGGTAATTTGCTCTCTTGAACTTGTCTAGTCTCAGCTTCAGATTTAGCTTTTGCCTCAGCTTGAGCCTTAGCAGCAGCGTCTGCTTCAGCTTTAGCTTTTGTCTCGGCTTCGGACTGAGCTTTAGCAGCAGCCTCTGCATCTGCTTTAGCCTTAGCGGCGGCCTCAGCCTGAGCTTTAGCAGCAGCTTCTGCATCTGCTTTAGACTTAGCTTCGGCTTCAGCTTGTGCTTTGGCTGCAGCCTCAGCTTCTTTTTTTGCTAGTTGTTCAGCAGCTAAACGTTCTTGCTCTTCTTGGATTGCAGCTTGTCTTGCAAGTTCCGCTTGTTTAGCAGCAATACGTTCTTGTTCAGCTTTAATGGCTGCTTCGCGTTCAGTCCTAGCTTTTTCAGCAGCGATACGTTCTTGTTCAGCTTTTAAAGCCGCTTGTCGTTCGGCTTCGGCTTTAGCGGCAGCTTCGGCACGTTGGCGAGCTGCTTCTTCAGCGGCTAAGCGTTCTTCTTCGGCTTGTTGAGCGAGGATACGTTCACGTTCCGCTTTTAAAGCAGCTTGACGTTGCGCTTCAGCTTGTTGAGTAGCGATACGCTCTTGCTCCGCTTTTAGAGCTGCTTGGCGTTGCGCCTCAGCTTGCTCGGCTGCGATACGTTGTTGTTCAGCTTGTTGAGCTGCAATACGCTCTTGTTCCGCTCTAATAGCCGCTTGGCGTTGCGCCTCAGCTTGTTGAGCGGCCATACGTTCTTGCTCGGCTCTAATCGCTGCTTGGCGTTGAGCCTCAGCTTGTTGAGCCGCTAAACGTTCTTGATTTGCTTGTTGCTCAGCAATACGGCGTTGTTCCTTTTGGATACGGATGCGTTCCAGCTCTGCCGCTTGACGGCGTTCTTCTGCAATACGCGCTTGCTCAGCTTGTTGAGCCGCAATACGTTCCTGTTCAGCACGTAAAGCCGCTTGTCGTTGTGCCTCGGCTTGCTGAGCTACCACACGTTCTTGTTCCGCCCGCAAAGCTGCTTGTCGTTGAGCTTCTGCTTGTTGTTGGGCTTGTAGTGCTGCTTGACGTTGAGCTTCAACTTGTTTTTGAGCGAGTTGTTGTTGATCAACTTGTGATATATTTTCTTGTTGAGCTGCTTCTTCCGTGGCTAGTTGAGCTAAACGCTCACGCTCAGCACGTTGAATATCGCGAATTGTAAGTCTTTGTTTGGCTACCACGGCTTTTGTTACTGTAGTATTAGATACAGTTAATGGCGCTATGGATTCTTGTTGAATCACAACAGGCGTACGCTGTACTTGTGTAGTTTGTAATTGTTGCTTACCATCTACTGGTTTCTCTACAGTAACAGGTTCAGTTTTTCGCTGTACATTTATCAAACTGTGCATTGCTAATGTAGGTTCCATGACAGCCTTTGTATCTTTATTGACAACATACTGAGGTTGAGGTTGAACCTGTTGTTGAGATTGCATTGGTACTACTTGTTGTGGTACTGCTTGCAATGGTGTAACTTGTTGAGTTTGTACAGGGCTAACGGTTGCTGGTTGCATCACGTAGGATGGTTGAGGTTGTGCCATCGGTGGTGTTTGTTGTTGTACAACGGTGGACGGTTGTGGTGTAGTTGGTAAGACTGGCTGAGTTGCCATTGGTTTCACGACTGGAGTTGCTACACTTGTAGTACTCTGTGTCGTTGATTCAGCACTGGTACTCGTACCTACTAAATCATTCATGTTAAGTGTAGGCTCTGCATGGGCAACACCACCCAACGCAGCTGCGGCAAGAAATGCAGCAGTAACCTTACAATTTTTGGATGACTTCATGAATTAGCTCTCCGAACTAGATTTCTAATAATAATTTATAATTTTAAAGTTAATTAATATTTATATAGTTTAACATAAATCGATGTAATTGTACAATTTTGAGGATTTGCTTCTACTTTTGAAAGTAGTTTTGATAATGAATTATAAAATAATATTAATTATTTTTGAATATTAGAAAAGGACTAGAGCACGTATATTTCTGAACTATACCTCCTAAATTATGTCCAATTTTAGGTCAGTTCAGAACACGTATATTCTAGTCCTTTTACTATATCTACTGGTGTGACACTTGATTTCACCATCGATAAGAGTCATTAATCAATTAGTCGCTAAATGTTAACTATTAGTTACTATCCGCTAATCGTCGAAACTCGTCATAAACAATCAACAAGCAATAATCTATGAATCCTCAATCATAAATAATCAATGATCAGCCATCAATTATATATAAGCTATAATGGCTGGTTAATTTTATGATCTATTTAGCGATACTATTTTTTAAACTTGGCTTTACAAGTGCTAAGATGAAGCAAGCCACAATGGAACCGATTGCGATGGATGCAAGGTAAAGAAGTGGATTACCAATTGTTGGTACTACAAAGATACCACCATGTGGAGCGCGTAGTGTGCATTCGAAGAACATGGATAATGCACCAGCTGTACCAGCACCGATAATGCAAGCTGGCAATACGCGAACTGGATCAGCAGCTGCAAATGGGATAGCCCCTTCGGTGATGAAAGAAAGGCCCATAATGTAGTTTGTGATACCAGATTTACGTTCTGCTTCTGTGAAACGGCTAGGGAAGAATGTAGTACAAAGAGCGATTGCCAATGGAGGAACCATACCACCTGCCATTACAGCAGCCATGATACCGTATTCACCAGTTACAAGTGCACCTGTGCCGATAACATAAGCCGCTTTGTTTACAGGGCCACCCATATCAACGGACATCATAGCACCAAAAATAAGACCTAACAATACGCGGCTAGTTGTGCCCATGGATTGCAAGGAGTCCATTAACCAGTGATTAAGTGCAGACACAGGAGGATTGATGATAAAGGTAATAGCGATACCGATGAACAATACGCCAAGTACAGGGTAGAAGAGAACCGGTTTTGTACCTTCTAATGCTTGAGGCAAACCAGATACTAATTTCTTAACTAATAATACCAAATAACCTGCTGCGAAACCGGCAATCAATGCGCCTAGGAAACCGGAGCCACCTT
>OGGA01001903.1_pt1 | contig 10036 bp, 7 predicted proteins | sample 1571041 | NCBI WGS metagenome assembly OGGA01 (sample SAMEA2582057, study PRJEB24529) | metagenome | biome: Human gut stool | place: China | collected 2011 | reverse complement strand
CGACATCATCAAGGGCGAGGGAATAGCAATACCCCGGCTTAAATGCGTTGATAATTTCATTATTACTTTTGTCGCTGAATGCCCTGACCGTCAGCCAGCGTTTTATCTTATCGGTACTAAAGCCCATAATCAGATGAGGCATTCCGTCTTTGATTTGTTGCAAAGTAGCGTCTGCCGCCACCGATTGGGGAAAAAGATGAAAAGCGTTCACCTTTGTAGTCTCTGATGTTCTTGCGTCATACATATTGGACTGCTGTCCTCCTTTCTTGTATTCAGCTAAACCTGTGGTCATGTTCCAGTCGGAGATACCATCGTTAGTGTTCTCTATGATGGTGGCGGCGTTGAGGCTCGGCTTGAAATAATTCATATAAAAATAGAATCCGGTTGGCGTGCTGTTGATATCGAAGCCGTCGGGGAAGGGCGACCGGATGAGCCGGACACGATAGGAATAGATAGCGGCAGCGGTAGCGTTCGTTCCGTATTTCTTCCTGAAATTCTCCCGCGCGCCTGCTTCGGCTACGGTGATATCGGCTTCGGTGAAGTTCTTGATTTTGTCTCTGCCTGCGGTTCCGTCCGTCCAGTCGAATGAAGCGCCTGTGGTTGCAGGGTTGGTGACCACGATTTCGCCCGGTATGATTTCAAACCGGCTCAATACGGGAGCCACTTCCACGATGGCTTTCACCTTGACGGAGAAAGGGTCCGATTCCTCGGGGATGACGATAATTTCTTTGGTAACTCCTTCGTAAGGAATCTCTGTCCGGTTCATGGTAGGGGCGGGCGGGTCGTCCTGGCTGCTCACCTGTAACTGGTTGATAAGCGGATTCTCCTCTTTAAACCGGTTTATCGTCACTTTCACGTATTGGGTTGTTACCGGAATCTTGGGTATGGAGAGTCTTGCCAATTCTCCGATGGCGGTATTCCTGATGCCTGCAATCTCTGCATCGGTGGCTGTATAGGTGAATATAGGAGCGGCTTCAAGAGATTTATATAAATCGACTTTCAGCGTTTTTACTTCTGTGAAAGGCAATACATATCCTTTGCCATCGTTGCCGGTGATGGGGTCGTCTACGGCTCTGGTGGAGATGCTGCCTAACGATAAATTAATTTGTAGCTCGATGCCGGAGGCTTCCGGTGAAGCAACGCGGCTCTCCTGGCTACAACCTGTCAGCATGGCAATCAACCCTACGAAAAAGACTTTTCTCATAATTCTGCATCAAAAAATGAATCTCATACTAACCGTTACAGGGTGCGGTTATCACCCGTTGCCGTCATTCTTTCCGGGGGAAGGGAGACGGCTTCGTGAAGGGAAGTGGTAATCAGCCACGTCCCCCCTTTTTTATGCGTCGTTTAACGTCCGGTAATGGTCGTAATTACCACTCGGGTTTCACGTTGACAATGGTCCACTCGGTGATCTTGACAAGAACGTCGAGGTCTTTGCCTACCGGTTCCGGATTCGGGTCTGTCGGGTCTACGGGTTCCGGTATTTCAGGACCAACTGTACCGTTAGCGGTAACTTTCAGCTTGGCGGAATATTGATTGATATTAATATCGGCGGCATCCAACACGTATACTTTGCCGGCATCGAAAGAGGTAACCAATGCATCCGCAGCTTTCAATGCACGGATTGTCAGCCAGCGGGGGGAGGCTGTACCGCTTGCGCTAGTGGCAAGTTTCAGGACGAAGTGCGGCATACTTGTTTTTACATCGGTAGTGCTGGCACCTGTGCCGTTTGTCGCTGTTTGAGGGAATAAATTGTATGCGATAACTTTGTCTGCTTCTACAGTGGTATCGAACATTTTTTCCATATCACCATCTATTTTATATTTATCCTTAGCAGCATCGTTCCAGTCACCTGTACCGTTGTTGGCATTTATGACCAGATTTCCACCTTTGGTGAGAGGAATATTATTCATATAATATCCGTCAATACCTGTAATCGTGTATGCAGCATCGTATTCATACGTGACAGTGTATGTGAAGCTCCATGTCGGATCGGGAGAGCCCGGATTCGCTTTTCTCCACGCTTCTTGAGCGGCCTTTTCTGCCGCTGTAATTGTAGCATCGCTTACATGGGCTTTAGCCTGGTCTTTTGTTCCGTCTGCAACTCCGCTTGGTAGTATACCGCTTGCCGAACTATTCACCTTAATGTCTGATGCTTTGCCGTGAAACTCGAAACGTGACAATACAGGCGCCACTGAAACTTCGACACTGTAAAGGTCGTTCGTGCTGCCGTCTGTTCTTTCCCCTCCTGGTGTTTTCAATGTGATATCTTTAGGTGTACCACGATATTCCATCTTCGTGTATCCTATCTGCAAGTCATTGATGTCGGCAGCGTTCTTATCAACGTTCATATAAACGTTCACTTTAGTCGTAGCGCTGGGAATGTTGCTAATATTAACGGGTTTGCGGCCTGCAGCAGCGGCAGTCTGGTCGTCACCTTTTGCCATAGCTACCTGCTCGGGTGTGAAATCATACGTGCCGAGCGAAACGTCGGATGCGTTGAAGTACTCGATGGTAATGTTTTGAATATTGTTTCTGACCGCTGTTATTGCTGTGGTCACTTCGTCATCGCTCATTCTCGTTTTAGGAGTAGCGACATCAAAAGAAAAATCGAGTGATTTCAGGTTCGTTGTTTCTTGGGTCACCTCGTTGTTCTCATTGGAACAAGCGGAGAGAGTGGCGGCGAATAAAGCCATGAAAATAATTTTCTTCATTGTTTTTATAAATAAAATGTTTAATAATTGCGTCAGCTTTTGCTTTAGCTTTTGTTTTGCCCGTTTGATAGTTTGGTCCCTAAACAAACTATAGGTGAATGCTTACCTGTAGGAGGTTGTTTTTTTGTTATGCTTTCTTGTTTTTTTGGTGTTTATAAATCTGTTATTTATCTCTGTTATTAATCTTTGTTGTTCATCTCTGCTGTTTTTTCTTTGACTGTTGTTGCCTGATAAGAATGGCATTCTCCTGCTTCTTTGTCATTTCTGCCAGATTTTGTTTGGCTTCCGGCAGTCCGGCTTCCGTTGCTTTGTTCAGGTGTGATGCTGCTTTGTCATAGTTGCCGCAAAGCGTTTCCAGTACTCCCATTGTGTTGTGGTATTCGGGGATATCGAGTGATTTTTCTATTTTGCTCAAATATCGCTTGGCGTAGACCGTATCTTTGCGTGACAACGCGGCTGCTGCTGCATTCAGATTGGCGGTCACGTCGTCGGGATATAGCTTCACGGCAGTTTCGAACAGGTCGATAAACTCTTGTGATCCCTTTTCGTAGGTGTTGGCAACAAGGAACATCTCATTCAAGCTAAGGTTCTGCGGACGGCTTTTGAACACCTCTTTGGCCTGTTCGATGCTGAAATTTCTGACGTCAAAGTCAATCTTGCAAATCGCTTTGCGAAGCAAGGGGCAGAACTCCCGGATGATGTATCTGTATGGCTCGCCGCCTTTCAGGTTCATCAATGTTTTTTTGCGCCTCACTTGGGCGGCATAGTCACATTCGGTCGGGAAAGACCCGATGAACTCCAATACTTCTTTACGATACGGCATTTGGGACGCCTCTACACATTCTTTGAGTCCGTCCCAGTTCTCACCCCCGAAAGCGACTTGGTATAAACTCCGCGGATAATCGAATCGTGAAGCCAAATAACCGGTCAGTGCTTTGGCCCGGCCTTCGGACAACCGTTGATTGTTGGACAGCAAGCCTTCCGGTGAAGCGTAACCGATTACGTTAATCGCGCGGACTGTGACGTCCGGGTCGTCTTTTATCTCGGCAACGAGGTCGGTGACTTTCTTCAGTTCCTGCGGATTATTCATGTAATCGGGGCGGATATCGGTCTTGTTTACAACGAAATCCAGAAAAGCCTCGCTGATGATTTCGCGTCTCTTTACCGGTTCGACGACAGGTTGCACGTATGCCATGCTGGGAGTTATTTCGTACGGCTCTATTATTTTCTCTAACGTTATCCGGTTGGCAAGCATGGTGATGCCTATCCTCCGCGCAGGATTGCCGCAGCCGCAAAGGTCTTCATACATATCCAGCTTTGCGTCCGCCATCCACGGATTGTATTTCACGGCTACGCTGTATGCAATTGTTTTTGCGTTCCCCGATTTGAATCCGGGGACGACTGCATACGGAGCTTCTGCGGCATACGCCGTTTTTTCCCGGTTACTCATCAAGGCGGTTTCCCGTCGGTACACGTTATAGTTTTCACGTCCTTTGACGACTACTTCGGGCAGGTCCAGCCTGTCGCCTGCCGCTACCAGAGCGGGAATCAGGCTGATCGAACGACGTGAATCTACGTTTACCCCGGAAATATCGAAAGAGAGTTTCACGTACACTGAATCCCCTTCCTGTTGCAGGGACAGCGCCGTGACGTGTATTTTCCCGGAATACTCTTTTTGCTGTGCTGATGTGTTCGTGCAGAACAACAACACGATGACGAATAGCATATATTGTCTTTTCATGTTTGTTTGTCTATTTAAGGTAATATATCAGTGATATTCCCGCTTTCGTAGGACCGAAATAATTTCTGCTTTCTGTTCCGATTTTTTCGCCGCACTTTTGGCATTTGTACTTGTCATAGTGCAAGCGTGCATATCCGATTCCTAGATTGGCTTCAATACTCCATCGTATGCCTAGAAAGAAGTTGTAGCCGTATGAAATTCCCCCTCCGTAGCCATAGCCTTCGAAGCGGTATTCTTTAGAACCTTTTCCGAATATGAGTGGCAAATCCTGTTGCGCAATATTATATTGGCTACCGAGAACGTGCACTCCGAGAAAGTGTCCGGAGAAGCGTTGGCATAGCCAGTAACGATATTCTATTTCGCCTAGCCAGTGGACTAGTTTTTTGTTGTTTTCAGCCGTTCCGTCAAGATTCCAGGGATTATAGCCGCCGCCTAAATCGAGTGTGCTTCTTTTACCCAAACCTATTTCAAGACTAAGATTCGGGGTATAGGTATAACCTCCGTAAAGTAAATTTGTTTTTATGGCTATATCCTGCGCTCTCGAGTATGAAACGAGGAGGGTTAGGATGAGGAGGGTGAAAATACTTCTTATTTTCATTATATTTACTTGTTGATTATTTTTGTATGTGTGTTTTTAAGTTTGTACTATTTGCCAGTTTGTTTCGTTAATTGAAAAAAATGTAATATCTATCTGTTCTTTCTCTTCAAAAGAGACGGAATAAAACTTGTATTATGTGCGTAATCGTCTTATAATTAGATGTGTAGTTGTGCGCTTGGCTGACGGAAAGTTCCTTTTATTTGTGAAATATGGGTAAATATATTTGCGGTAGCTTGAATTCATAGTGATCTGATTATTTTGAATATAGCTTAAATATTGTTTGAGAAATACTTGCGAGTAAAGATTTAAATTGTTTATTTTGCAAATAAATATTTTATTCCGTCTCTTTTGAAGAGAAAGAATTGCAGTGAATAATAATTTGTAAATCAATTGATTATGCATAGACTTTAATTCCATCTTGCAGTCCTGCATATATTCTTATATACCGGAAATCAGTTTGGCATTAGCATCATCAATCACGGACCTGTCAAGAGATGAGAGATATATTCGGGTTGTCTTTTCGCTATTATGTCCCATACTTTCACTGATGATTTGTGTAGATATACCTTTTTTCTTGGCTAGTGTAGCCCAACTATGGCGCGCCACGTATGAAGTCAAAGGTTTGGGAAGTCCCATGAAGCCGGAGATTTTCTTTAAATGAATATTATGAAGTCTCAAGGCACTATCATAATTCTGTGTACTTTCTGATAAAACAGGAAATAAGAAAGTTCCGTTACTGTAATGAGAGTATCTATCAATAATAGTTTTTAAGCATATTTCTAGTTTTATGCTAAGTTCTTGTCCGGTCTTATGGCGTCGGTAAATAATATATTCTCCTTGAATATTCTCTTTGGTTAGGTACGCCAGATCAATAAAAGCCATCCCTCGTGCATAAAAGCTGAACATAAACATATCGCGTGAAAAAGCCAATCGTGGTTTTGACGATAAATCCAATGTTTTAAATCTGGATATGACATCTTCGTCTATTGCCCGTTTGATGGTTTTATCATTGCCTACGAATACTTTTTTAAACGGATGCTTTTGTTCTGTATAGCTTTCTTCGACAGCTCTATTATAAATGGCTCTTAGGTTTCGCATATAGAATGAAATAGTATTATTACATATCTGCTGCTCTTTCAGATATCTTTCGTAGTCTGAAATAAGTTTAGGAGTCAGTTCTTCGAAAGAAATGTCAACTCCGTTTCTGAACCGGAGGAAACTTTTTACCGAAGCTATATATGATTTTGCGGTTCGGGGTTGGTTCTTGATATACAAATCATTTGTGACACTCTTGCTGAATACGGATAATAAGCTTTCACCTTGAATTTTTTTGAAAAGTTTGATGATGGTATCAATGTTGTTTTCACTTGTCAGAATGTGCTGAAGGTGTCGAATATCCCGGATGATGGAGTTTTCAATGAGTTGCAGTTCATATCTGCGCTGATATTCGGCATTTGATATCGCAATTAGCGAACGCTTGTCATTCCACTCGTGTGAATGAATCTTATACGGAGTTGTTATCTCTCTGTATTCTTTATTCCTTGTCAACAGATAATAGATTGTTCCTTTCTTTTTCTTAATTGTTGATTCTCTGAATTTAACCTTGATAGTTATCATATTTTTCTATTTTTTTTAGGTAACGTGGACTACCGGCTATTGTTTTTTGTAAGGGGTAGAACGGTTTTATATTTTTGTTTAATTGTCTCAAGTAAAGAGACTGTCAGGGTTGTTATGGAAATTTTATTTAAATAATGCTGCCGTAAAATTTAAGCAGGTTCAAAAGTATTATTAAAATATATTTTCCTTACTTTGTAAAAGGAAAATATAAACATTCTGTTTTATGGAAAACTCTTTCAGTTATCAGCCGGCAGCCGGACGTTACGAACGGATGCCCTATAAATATTGTGGCAAGAGCGGCTTGCAGTTACCTTTAATCTCTTTGGGGTTGTGGCACAACTTCGGTAGTGTGGACAATTTCGATGTGGCAACCGACATGATTAAGTATGCGTTCGATCACGGTGTTACTCATTTCGACCTGGCAAATAACTATGGTCCTGTTCCCGGAAGTGCCGAAATTAATTTCGGACGAATTTTGCGAGAGAACTTCCAGGGTTATCGGGATGAAATGATCATCTCTTCCAAGGCCGGTCATGACATGTGGGCTGGCCCTTATGGCGGAAATAGCTCCCGTAAAAATCTGATGGCGAGCATTGACCAAAGTCTCCGCCGGACAGGATTGGAGTATTTCGACATCTTTTATAGCCATCGTTATGATGGAGTTACTCCGGTCGAAGAAACCATTCAAACATTGATTGACATTGTGAAACAAGGGAAAGCGCTGTATATCGGAATCTCCAAATATCCTCCCGAACAAGCACGTATGGCCTACGAAATGATGGCAAAAGCCGGTGTTCCCTGTCTCATCAGCCAGTATCGGTATAGTATGTTCGACCGTGAGGTGGAGGCGGAAACACTTCCGCTGGCAGCAGAATATGGTTCCGGTTTCATCGCCTTTTCTCCTTTGGCGCAAGGACTGTTGACAGATAAATACTTGAATGGTATTCCGGAAGGTTCACGTGCTGCACGTTCTTCGGGTTTTCTTCAGCTTTCGCAAGTGACGCCTGACAAGGTAGAAGCCGCCCGCCAATTGAATAAAATAGCCCTCCGACGTGGACAAACACTTGCTGAAATGGCACTGGCATGGGTATTGAAAGACGAACGGATGACTTCGGTGATTGTGGGCGCAAGCTCTGTCAACCAGTTGGCCGACAATTTGAAAGCACTGGAACATTTGGAATTCACGGCAGATGAGTTGAAAGAGATCGAACAGATTTTACCTGAATAATTTCAGTCTGAATCGTATGCTGATTTCACCTTATTATTGAAAATGATAAGGTGAAGTCAGCTATTTTAAGGATGCTCCTGTCCAGTCATATACATATTTCCAAGATTTAACCATGCGATTGCATCTCCTCTGGCTGCTGCTATTTTAAAATATTCAAAAGGTTTTTAAAGTCACTAGCATCTATATCATTTAATAACAAAAGAATGGAATATTATTGAGTAAAAAAACAGAAAAGTGTTAGGAATGCTCGAAAAAAATATATACATTCGTATAATATTCACCTTAAATACTTGTGATATGAAGCAATTAACTGTAGTATTCGCTCTGTTGTGTATTTTTGCTTGTAGTAGCGAAGATATTGTAAGTACCGTTGAGGAATCTGTAAAGCCGGCTAATGAAGTGGCTATACAAACTGTTAATTTGCTTGATAGCCTTGAAATTATGGATTATATTTATAGCATTATTGGACCGATGGCTAAGACACGATCAAATCTACCAGGGGGAGGGTATATTCTTCCTGATAATTGGGATTCTCAATTAACAGATGAACAGCGCGAATTGATCAGGAACTCTTTCCCACGACCTCTCTTTTCTGCTGAAAGGAATGCTTTAAGGAAATCGTTTCCTTTAGTTGAATATTCCAATACAGTTGTTATGAATTATCCGTCATCTGGATATAATTGTTTTGCCTATTCGTTGGGGTTTAATAATAAGTGGATAGAGTTTAGTACTTGGGATCAAGTAAGATATGGATATGAAAATGCGAGTTCCGTGTATCATGCCGCTTATGATTACATGAAAGGGGCAACCTCAATATCAAGATACTATCCTGTAGTTTGGGGTTGGGGAAATACCCCTCTGCATGCATCTCTTGGAGGTAGTCCCCATTGCGAGGCACCTTATTCTAAGATGGGGCGTATGTGGCTATTGTGGCACCTTGTAAGTGTGTTTTCTAATGGAATGTATGGAGTTCCTGTGGAAACCTATGGGGCAGTTTCTCCTACCCGTAGTCTAAGTGAAATAGATGCTAATGCAATGAAAGAAATAAGTGAGGATATTCACGAAAATATAATCTTCTCACCGGATGAGTTGATGATGATTGCTAGAAAAGTAAAAACATGTAGAGATAGTTCAAGGTTTGAATCTCTGTTTAATGAATGGAAGGAAGCATGGCATTACTCGCTTAGTAATAACACTGCTACTACAAGAAATTTACCTCAATATGCCGATTTAAAGGCTATGGGAAAAGAAATCATTCCATTATTGATTGAGAAGATGGTAACAGAAGAGGATAATTTCTTTGCAATAAGATTGTATGAAGATCTACAAGATAATCCTAATCTGATAATACGATATGCGAACGATGATCCACACCAACTTGAAGGATTACAACAAACAACCAAAAAAACTATAAAGAAGTGGTTAGAATATAATTCCAATTAAAGTTATCTTGGGAATGATAGGTTGTTGGATATTGCGTATACCTTTAAATTAAGAATATCGGCTCAAATTGGGCCGATATTTGAATATAAATATTCAAGAAATGGGATATCAATAATAATAGAGATAAGTCTGTTTTTAGGATCTTTTGCTGGAGTGTTTCTCGTTTGATTTTACTGTGAAAAACTTATTTGTAGTCTTAATCGAAAAATGAATTTTTGAGGTAAAGAAAATATGAATAATATTTCTCTGCTTTTGAAAGAACTGAATGTCATATGTGAGGATTATGAACGTAGGGAAAACTTACTGAATACTTTCAGTTCACATCGGATATACATCGTATGATTTATACCATAAATACAGTTGAGGACTGTCATCATCAGATACGGAAAGTGACAAAAAAACAAGGGCGTGTTCCCTAACAACACCGCCCTTAAAAAACTGTTTTACCTCGCTTATCGCAATATATGTAAGAAATGGACCATGTCATACTGGCTAACTGGGGAGCTAGTGCACGATAACTGGCGATAAAATTTGTAGATAGGTTTAAAATGTTGCAATTTTACGTCCGTTGGGACGGGTAGTCCTGCTCCTTGGCGCTGGCCGTTCACCGACCGATGAGATTGAATGAGAATAAAGCATACATAGTTTAATTTACACATCTCCCTGCCTGGTGAATGATTCCTCTTGAAGTTCCA
>OGGA01001896.1_pt1 | contig 10068 bp, 6 predicted proteins | sample 1571041 | NCBI WGS metagenome assembly OGGA01 (sample SAMEA2582057, study PRJEB24529) | metagenome | biome: Human gut stool | place: China | collected 2011 | reverse complement strand
ACCGACAACGGTAATAGCATACGATTGAGGAACTAACATCAACATATTAGTAGTCTTTTTATGATAAAAATCGACGTTCAAATTGACTCTATTGAAAAAGCCCAAACTCAAACCGATATTGTTTGCCCAAGTTTGCTCCCAGCTTAACTCTTCGTTCCCACTTTGTGCAGGATATATACCAGCTTCATCATTATAGTTGGCATTACCGGAAACCAGCGCTAAATGATCATAGTAAGGAATTTCCGAATTACCAGAAGTACCTGTGCTTAACTTAATCTGTGCGTTTGTGAGCCATTCTATATCTTTAAGGAAAGCCTCGTTCTTGATATTCCACATAAAGCCCAACGACCAGAACATTCCCCAACGGTGGTCTTTACCAAAACGAGAAGAAGCATCTGCACGTGCGGCAACTTCCGCATAATATAACTCTTTATAATTATACTCTCCACGAAAGAAAAAAGACAGGTATGAATAAGCACTATTTGAATCCGGCCATGAGATAGCACGAGTTCCGGAAAGCAAGTTAGTAAGACGGTCGTTATTCTGTCCTTGTGTACTTACCTGAAATCCGGTTGAGTGATAATCTATCCCTTCTTGTCCCAGTAAAAAATTCAATGAATGATTATCATTCAAGGCCCACCGGTAATTAGCTGTAAGAGTTTCACTCAAACTAAGAATATCGGATGAACTGCGCCCCGCTTTACCTGATTTATTATTAATTATATAACTTGGGAAAGACTGCATGAAAGCCGTAGAATGTGCATAATCTGCAGCAAACTGTGCACGAATGGTTAAATCCCGAATCGGAGTAACTTCCGCGAAAATAGTAGACAGCAATTTGTATTTTTTATATTCTACAGGATTATTCGCCATCCATTCTATCGGGTTCTGTCCGGTTCCCGTCCAAGTTCCATCGTTTTCGGAAGCCAAAGAACCATCCGCATTATAAGGATTCCAATAAGGCAACATAAAACGAGATCCAGAAATAGGTGTATAGAGTGCTGGTTCTCCCTCTTCGGCCTGTGATATCTCTTCGTACGCCATCATCGTATTAGTACCAATTTTCAGCCAGTTGCTAGCTTTCACTTCCGCATTGGCACGCATATTATAGCGACGAAAAGTAGAACTCTGGGCGATACCTTCCTGATCGTAGAATCCCCCGGAAACAAAATAGTTCAAACGGTCGGTGGCACGATTAACTGACAATTCATAACTCTGTAAAGGAGCACGATCATTGAAGACTTCATCCAGCCAGTTTACATCCGTGCGAGACAGCAAGTTGTAATCCTTTCCCGTATCTAAACCGATTTCTTTTTCAAACTGGATACGTTCCGGAGTATTCATCACTACCCAATTGTCGTCTGAAGCCAATTGTGAAAAACCCCATTGCGCACGCATGGTTACTTTCGCCTTGTCAATCGCCAAACCACGTTTGGAAGTGATTACTACCACACCGTTCGCAGCACGGGCACCGTAAATAGAGGTTGATGAAGCATCTTTCAACACAGAAATGGATTCTATATCTCCCGGACTGATTGTATTAAAATCAGCACTGGAAATAGGTACACCATCCAAAATAAATAAAGGAGATGTACCTGAATTGATAGAGTTGGTACCTCTAAGCTGGAAAACAGCCGCCTTACTTGGTTCCCCCGAATTAGAGATTACCGTTAATCCAGGAGTCTGTCCCTGCAACGATTGGTCGAAACCGGCCGCAGGTACATTTTCCATTTTTTCTGCCTTTACAGTAGATACGGCACCGGCAATCGTTCCTTTCTTACGTGTACCATAGGCAACGACCACCACTTCCTCTACCATCTGTGCATCGCTCTCCATCTTCAGATCAATACGAGTGGCAGCAGACACTTGCTTTTCCATCGTTTTCATTCCAATGTAAGAAAACTGCAAAATGGCGGGGGATTTCGTCACTGTGATACTGTAATTACCATTCATGTCGGTAATTACTCCGTTCGTCGTACCCTTCTCCAAAACAGACACACCAATCATCGGCTGATTATCTTCCGCCGAAATAATATGTCCAGTTACCTGATATCCACCCTGTGCAAAAAGCAACAGGGGGATACTTGTCAGAGTAAAGAGTACAAACAAGAGAATTGATTTTCTCATCTTTGATACTTTGATTTTAAATTAATGAAATTGATTTATTTTTATAGATTTATCTACAATAAGGAATACGCAGTCTTCGCGTAGAATAATACACTCCTTTCCCAAAATCGGTTTATGCATTTTCTGCACCGACTTGGGACAGGCTATTATTATCTATAAATATAGAATAGGAATAGACTAACTTGGCAAATTCTTAATATTGCGCCAAATATCCAAATAGATTTTTCGTGTTACTGCTGTGTGAATTAAATGTATGACCATCTGCTCTCTTAAGTTATAAATTAAACACTAATATCACTTGTTCTGTTTAGGTGTTATACACTTCTAATATTGTTCTATTTTGGCTACAAATATATATATTATATTTAAATAAAAGAAACAATATGTCGCATATTTTATACCAAATTTCCACTTATATCTTTTTGATACATATTTAAGTACACAAACCCATAAATGAAAATAAATCCACAACATATTTCAATGATAGTTGAATATAAATGTTCATTTTGATAGTTACTTTAATTGCTCAAATAACAACATCACAACTCATACAAAATAGCTTATTAAGAGGATTCAATATAGAAAAGATAATTATTCAAAACTATTTCCTATTTTTGCAGTCATTATATATAAATAAGGTATAAGATGAACTACGGATTTGTAAAAGTAGCTGCAGCCGTGCCACACGTAAAAGTGGCTGACTGTAAATTCAATGTAGAGAAGATAGAAAGTCTGATTGCAGTGGCTGAAGGAAAAGGAGTGCAGATCATCATTTTCCCGGAAATGAGTATCACCGGATATACTTGTGGTGACCTATTTGGACAACAACTTTTGCTAGAAGAAGCAGAAATGGGGCTGATGCAAATTCTGAATAACACCCGTCAATTAGATATCATTTCTATTGTTGGCATGCCTGTCGTTGTCAATTCGACAGTAATCAATGCAGCCGTAGTGATTCAGAAAGGGAAAGTGTTGGGAGTTGCAGCCAAGACCTATCTGCCGAATTATAAAGAATTCTACGAACAACGTTGGTTCACATCAGCGCTTCAGTTGACTACAAACAACGTACGCCTGTGTGGACAAATCGTTCCCATAGGTGCAAATCTGCTTTTTGAGACTTCAGATACGACTTTTGGCATTGAGATATGCGAAGACCTTTGGTCTACTATACCTCCAAGTTCCTCACTGGCACTGCAAGGGGCAGAAATTCTGTTCAATATGTCTGCTGATAATGAAGGCATTGGAAAGAACAATTATCTTTGTTCTCTCATCAGCCAACAATCTGCACGTTGTATTGCCGGATATGTATTCTCGTCTTGTGGCTTTGGAGAATCTACTACCGATGTGGTTTTTGCCGGTAATGGGCTGATTTATGAAAACGGTTCACTGCTTGCACGCAGCGAACGTTTCAGTATGAAAGAGCAACTGATCATCAGTGAAATTGATGTGGAACGCATCCGGGCAGAACGCAGGATAAATACTACCTTCGCCGCTAATCAGGCAAATTTAGGAGACAAGAAGGCGGTTTCTATCGCGACAGAATTTGTCAACAGCAAAGAACTGACCTTAACCCGGAAGTTCAATGCCCATCCTTTCGTACCACAAGGAATTGAGCTAAATGAACATTGCGAAGAAATATTCTCTATCCAAGTGGCCGGACTAGCACAAAGATTAGTTCACACCGGAGCCAAAACAGCTGTAGTGGGTATTTCAGGCGGACTAGACTCAACACTGGCACTGCTCGTCTGCGTGAAGACTTTTGATAAACTGGGATTGTCCCGGAAAGGTATTCTCGGAATCACAATGCCGGGCTTTGGTACGACCGACCGCACCTACCATAACGCCATTGATCTAATGAAATCATTAGGTATATCCATCCGTGAAATTAGTATTAAAGATGCCTGCATCCAACATTTTAAGGACATCGAACATGACATGAATGTACATGACGTTACATACGAGAATTCGCAAGCACGCGAACGTACACAAATACTAATGGATGTGGCCAATCAGACTTGGGGAATGGTTATCGGCACAGGGGATTTATCCGAACTTGCATTGGGATGGGCTACTTACAACGGCGATCACATGTCCATGTACGGGGTAAATGCGAGTGTTCCCAAAACACTTGTGAAATATTTAGTACAATGGGTGGCAGAAAACGGTATGGACGAAAACTCGAAAGCTACTTTACTTGATATTGTAGATACTCCTATTAGCCCGGAATTGATTCCGGCGGATGAGAACGGAGAAATTAAACAGAAAACAGAAGATTTGGTAGGTCCTTATGAACTGCACGACTTCTTCCTATATTATTTCTTACGTTTCGGCTTCCGGCCTTCCAAGATATTCTATTTGGCAAAAACGACATTCAAAAATATGTATGATGAAGAAACCATCAAGAAATGGCTTTCCACTTTCTTCCGTCGTTTCTTCAATCAGCAGTTCAAACGTTCTTGCTTACCGGACGGACCTAAAGTAGGAAGTATTTCTATTAGTCCACGGGGGGATTGGAGGATGCCTAGTGATGCCAATTCAGCTATGTGGCTTAAAGAAATAGAGAATTTATAGGGAAGTACAAACATCAAACTATTCTCACTGCTATGAGAAAAAATACTCATTACTATGAGAAGATTTTCTCATTATAGTGAGAATTTTTTCTCATAGCAGTGAGAATAGTTGAGAAAATATAACGCCTCATCATAGCTTCGATACAACATTTTAGCAAGACATGTATCTGCACAAAATTACATACTAAAATCCCTCTGTACACATAACTTTTCTTCTTATTTGCTCTATATCCGCTTCTTTAATCCTCCGAATGATATTTTTATAAATACGATGAAAGCCAAAACCGCCTTCAGTCATTTCATGAATCGCGTCTTCTTTTGAAACATTCTGAAATACCACTCGATAAAGTGCGCAAACAGCTCCTGTGCGATCTGATCCGTGATGGCAATGGATAACAATCGGCGCTTTACGATTCTTTATAATACGCAATGCTTCAATCAACTGTTCTTCATTGATGGAATGAGCTTTGGTCTTTACCCGATGAAGCTTTACGTTTGTTCCTGCGGCTTCATCATCATCACTATGTCTATTACGGAGATTGAGAGCTTCGCCAATACCATACTTTTCTAAAGCTTTAAAGTCTTCATGCGAAGGTTGCTCTGAACGATATACACCCGAATCGATCTTGTACAGATTGGTTAATTCACTATCAGGAAGAGTAATCTTCTCTACTTTCAAATTCTGACTAAAAATAGATATAGAGAAGATTACTCCCAAAAGTAGGCTTAACAGGATTCTTTTCTGCATAAGTCTATATTGTTATTATAAAAAGATCAAAGTACTCCCTTGCTGGATGGAAGTTCAAAATGATAGATATCTCTTTTGATTGCCATTTTCAAGGCACGGGCAAGGGCTTTAAAAATACCTTCTATCTTATGATGTTCATTTTGTCCTTCCGCCTTGATGTTCAGATTCATTTTTGCCGCATCACTTAGTGACTTAAAGAAATGAAGGAACATTTCCGTCGGCATCTCCCCTATCTTCTCACGCTTGAATTCGGCATCCCAAACCAGCCAGGGACGACCACCAAAGTCCAGACAAACCTGACAAAGACAATCATCCATCGGTAAAGCATAGCCATAACGTTCAATTCCACGCTTACTACCTAAAGCCTGGTAAATACATTCTCCTAATGCAATAGCAGTATCTTCGATCGTATGATGTTCGTCTACCTCCAGATCTCCTTTTACACGGATTGTCAAGTCTATACCGGAGTGTTTTCCAATCTGCTCGAGCATGTGGTCGAAAAAGCCAAGACCGGTAGAGATGTCACAAGCGCCGTTTCCATCCAAGTTCAAAGCCACATCAATATCTGTTTCTTTGGTTGTACGACGTACTTCCGCTTTCCGTTCTCCGGCAAAAAGGAACTCGGATATCTGATCCCAGTCAGTTGTTGCAAGAGCGCAGACTTCTTCCAATCCTTTTTCTTTCAGGGTTTCAGGTGAATTTTGCAGATAGATTGCCCGACAACCCAAATTCTTGGCAAGTTCCACATCCGTAGGACGGTCGCCTATAACAAAACTTCCGGCAAGATCGTATTCCGGATTATTTAGGTACTTCGTCAACATTCCGGTACGTGGTTTACGGGTGGGCGCATTATCTTCTGGGAAACTACGGTCTATCAGAATCTCATCAAAAGTAATCCCCTCTCCTTCCAATGTTTTAAGCATCAGATTATGGGCAGGCCAAAACGTTTCTTCCGGGAAAGAAGATGTACCCAATCCATCCTGATTGGTGACCATCACAAATTCAAAATCAAGTTTACTGCGGATAAAACCTAAATTACGGAATATTTTCGGATAGAATTCCAGCTTCTCCAATGAGTCGAGTTGGTAATCTACGGGAGGTTCGATCACCAACGTACCATCTCTATCTATAAATAATACTTTCTTCTTCATAAATTATCCCGGGTATTTTTTAAGGGTAGCCAATAGGGTATTATTCTCTACACGGGTACCGACAGTCACACGCAAACAGTTGCAGCAAAGCGAAATGTTATGGCGATTACGCACAATAATTCCTTCACCTACCAAATAATTGTAGATTTTCACGGCATCCGTCACTTTTGCCAAAAAGAAATTCGCATCAGACGGAAACAGTTTAATGGTACATGGAAGCTTTTCAAATTCCGCTTCCAGATAGTCACGTTCTTCCTTCAGAGTTTTCACCCAACGTTCTATCTCATAATGTTTATGCAACATGGCGATGGCTTGCTGTTGAGTCAACTGGTTGACATTATAGGGATATTTGATTTTACTAAGAATATCAATAATCTCTTTGGAAGCAAAAGCCATTCCCAAACGGATAGCAGCACATCCCCAGGCTTTGGAGAATGTCTGGAATACGACGAGATTGGGATATTTATCCAACTCTTCGAGGAAAGACGGAGCTTTAGAAAAATCATTGTAAGCCTCATCCAACATTACCAATCCTTCAAACTGACAAAGAATCTTTTCTATTTCGGAACGAAGCAAATCATTTCCTGTCGGATTATTAGGAGAGCAAAGGAAAATAAGTTTGGTATGCTCGTCGGTAGCTGCCAGCAATTTGTCAGCAGAGAACTGGAAGTCATCATCCAACAATACTTTCCGATATTCCACATCGTTCACATCGGCACAGACCTGATACATTCCATAGGTAGGATCGATAGCTACTACATTATCTTTACCCGGTTCGCAGAAAGCACGAAAGACCAAGTCGATGGCTTCATCACTGCCGTTTCCGAGAAAAATATGTTCGGGAGATACTTTCTTAATTTTCGACAACAATGTTTTCAGTTCACACTGCATAGGGTCCGGATAACGGTTGTGAGGCGTATTGTACGGATTTTCGTTTGCATCCAGGAAAACAGAAGCGGTGACTCCTTTATATTCATCACGTGCCGAAGAGTAAGGCTTTAATTTCCAGATATTCGGCCGGGTTAATTCTTGTAATGTTTTCACTTCTTTAAATTTTAAATTATGAATTTTGATTTGCTTTGAGACGAACTGTGACCGCATTTTTATGCGCATCCAAATGTTCGTTAGCCGCCATCTCCTCAATAGCAGGACCAATAGCCTTTATTCCTTCCGGGAGAATTTCCTGAAACGTAATCTTGCGGATAAAACTATCCAGACTGACGCCGCTATATGCTTTGGCATAACCGTTGGTAGGCAAGGTATGATTTGTTCCGGAAGCATAGTCACCGGCACTTTCGGGAGTTAACGATCCAAGAAAAACAGAACCGGCATTTGTTACACGCTCTGCTACTTCCATGTAGTTTTCCGTTTCTATTATTAAGTGTTCCGGCGCGTATGCGTTAGTCAGTTCCAATGCTTCATCCAAATCCTTTACTAAAATCAGTTTACTATTCTCTAATGATTTTGCAGCAATTTCACGACGGGGCAATTCGGCTAATTGACGTTCTACTTCCGCCATTACTTCTGTTTGAAGCTTCTCGGAAGTGGTAATCAATATAGCCTGACTATCTATTCCGTGTTCTGCCTGTGACAAAAGATCTGCTGCTACAAAAACCGGGTTGGCAGATGCATCAGCCAGAACTTCGACTTCAGAAGGACCGGCAGGCATATCAATAGCTACATCACGCAGGCTTACCAACTGTTTGGCAGCTGTCACATATTGATTGCCTGGACCAAATATCTTATATACTTTGGGGACACTCTCCGTTCCATAGGCCATAGCGGCAATAGCCTGCACACCACCAGCCTTGAATATTTTACTGACACCTGCCAGTTGCGCAGCAAAAAGAATAGCCGGATGAATATTTCCATTCTTATCGGGAGGCGTGCAAAGTACGATTTCCTTGCATCCTGCAATTTTAGCCGGAACAGCCAACATCAATACAGTTGAGAAAAGTGGTGCTGTTCCACCCGGAATATACAATCCCACTTTTTCGATTCCTACCGATTTTTGCCAGCAAGTCACACCGTTCATTGTTTCTACCTTCTTTCCGATAAAACGTTGGGAAGCATGAAAGGTTTCAATATTTTGTTTTGCCAGGGAGATGGCTGCTTTCAGTTCATCGCTTACCAATGTTCCGGCAACCTGTATCTCTTCAGGAGTCACAGCAAGCGCAGACAAGGTGACTTTATCAAAAGTAGCTTCATATTCCAAGACGGCTTTGTCACCTTCTGCTCTTACCTTATTTATAATAGAGCGAACAGTGTCGAACAAATTTTCCGTATTCAGTGCCGGACGTTTCAAAAGTTCCGTCCACTGTTCTTTTGAGGGATATTTAATCAATTTCATAGTTTATATCTTATTAGGCACGGATTTCACGGGTTACACGGTATCTGGGATTAGCGACTACATTATCTGTGTAATCCGTGAAATCTGTGCCTATATATTTATACAATCATCTTTTCAATAGGCAGTACTAAAATACCTTCCGCTCCCAGTCCTTTCAGTTTTCCAATGATTTCCCAAAAACGTTTTTCATCAAGTACTGTATGGACAGAGCACCAGCCTTCCTGTGCTAACGGCATCACCGTAGGACTCTTCATACCCGGCAATACAGCAATGATTTCTTCCAGTTTATCTTTCGGAGCATTCATCAATACATATTTTTTATCTTCGGCTGTTTTTACCGCATTCATACGGAACAGCAGTTCTTCGAGCACTTCTTTTTTCTCGTCGCTCATATTCTTGTTGCCAATCAGCAATGCTTCCGACTTCATTACGACTTCCACTTCTTTCAAACGGTTACTTACCAACGTAGAACCGGAGCTTACAATATCGAAAATAGCATCAGCCAATCCAATTCCCGGAGACACTTCTACGGAACCGGTAATTACATGAATTTCAGCATTTACACCATTTTTCTTCAGGAAGTTGCGAAGAATAACCGGATAAGAAGTAGCGATCTTCTTACCGTTAAACCATGACAAACCGGGATATTCAATATCTTTCGGCATAGCCAATGAAAGGCGACACTTACTGAATCCCAAACGTTTGATGATTTCCGCATCTTCTTCCTTTTCCATAAATTCGTTTTCGCCAACAATTCCTAGGTCTGCCACACCGGTAGCCACTGTCTGCGGGATATCATCATCACGAAGGAATAGAACTTCAATAGGGAAATTGGAAGACTGCACCAATAAGGTACGTTTTGTAGTGCTCAACTTAATATCCGACTCTCCTAAAAGTGCCATTGTCTCTTCGAAGAGACGTCCTTTGGCTTGTACTGCGATTCTTAACATGACTTTATTTAATTTTTAATTATAATATGCGTTGAGAAATAAAAAAAGGCTTACCGTATTCGGCAAGCCTTAGTTATCGTTTATATAGTTATACACAATATCATCCACGCCCACCGATTATTCGTTAGGAAAATGATGATGATGATGTGTAGCTGTATATTTCATATTTCTT
>OGGA01001878.1_pt1 | contig 10163 bp, 7 predicted proteins | sample 1571041 | NCBI WGS metagenome assembly OGGA01 (sample SAMEA2582057, study PRJEB24529) | metagenome | biome: Human gut stool | place: China | collected 2011 | reverse complement strand
GTCTGCTGAGCGAGGACACCACCTGCTTCGCTTTCCTGGCAGGCCACGAGTCCTTCGCCGCTGCTGAGGGTGCCATCGGCATCGCCCGCACCGCAAACAAGGTCCGCAAGACCCCCCTGCGCGTCATCCTGAACGGCCTGGGCAAGGACGCCGCTTACATCATCTCCCGTATCAACGGCTTCACCTATGTGCAGACCGAGTACGACATCCCCACTCAGACCCTGACCGTCGTCAAGGAGATCCCCTTCTCCGAGGGCGAGCGCGCAGCTGTCAAGTGCTACGGCGCCAACGACGTCATGGAGGGCGTTGCCATCATGAAGAAGGAGGACGTCCAGTGCTCCATCACCGGCAACTCCACCAACCCCGTCCGCTTCCAGCACCTGGTCGCCGGCACCTATAAGAAGTGGGCCATCGAGAACGGCAAGAAGTACTTCTCCGTCGCTTCCGGCGGCGGCACGGGCCGTACCCTGCACCCCGATAACGTCGCAGCCGGCCCCGCCAGCTACGGCCTGACCGACTCTCTGGGCCGCGTCCACGGCGATGCTCAGTTTGCAGGTTCCTCTTCTGTGCCTGCACACGTCGAGATGATGGGCCTCATCGGCATGGGCAACAACCCGATGGTCGGCGCTACTGTCGCCTGCGCTGTTGCTGCTGCACAGGCCAACGCCTAAATCCTTTTCCCAAGTTCGGCAGAGGGGGCTGCTTGTAAAAGGGCAGCTCCCTTTTTATGCTGATAGATGTTCGCAACCACAAACCACGAAGCAATCAAGGAAGGAAAAACATGAAGAAAGCTCAGATCAAGAAGAGCGTGTCTGCACTGGCTATGGCAGCGGTCATCGCGGTCAGCCTGTTTGGCTACGGCTGCGGTGCAAAGTCTGCCTCTACCAGTTCTGATGCGGGTGTGTCCGGTGACTTCACCGCCACTGCCAAGGGCTTCGGCGGCGACGTTTCCGTCACCCTGACCCTGACCGACGGCGCCATCACCGGCTGCACCGCCGAGGGCAAGGACGAGACTGAGGGCGTCGGCTCTCAGGCCATCGCCAAGATGCCCGGCGAGATCGCCGAGAGCGGCAGCATCGCCGTGGACGGCGTGTCTGGCGCTACCATCACCTCTACTGCCATCAAGGAGGCTGCGGCAGCTGCCCTGACCGCTGCCGGCCTGAACCCCGATGACTACAAGACCGCTGTGGAGAACGACGCTGCCGCCGAGGACTCCACCGTTGACGCAGATGTCGTCGTCGTCGGCGCAGGCGGCGCAGGCATGACTGCTGCCATCACCGCTGCCGCTGAGGGCAAGAACGTCGTCATCCTCGAGAGCCAGTCCATGGTGGGCGGCAACTCCGTCCGCGCTACCGGCGGCATGAACGCCGGCAAGACCGTCTATCAGGACGAGAACGAGTTCGGCGAGTCTGCCGGCGTCGAGAAGACCCTGAAGACTGCTGCCGAGAAGTACGCCGACAACGAGACCATCACCGCTCTGGCAAAGACCGTCTCCGAGCAGTGGGCTGCCTATCAGGCCAACCCCACCGGCTACTTCGACTCTGTCGAGCTGATGGAGCTGGATACCATGATCGGCGGCAAGGGCATCAACGACCCCGAGCTGGTCGAGACCCTGTGCGCAAACTCCGCTGACGCCATCGACTGGCTGGACGAGCACGGCATCACCCTGCACAACGTCTCCAGCTTCGGCGGTGCATCCGTCAAGCGCATCCATCGCCCTGTGAACGCAGAGGGCAAGACCGTTTCCGTCGGCTCCTACATGATCCCCCTGCTGCAGGAGAACTGCGAGAAGGCCGGCGTCAAGATGATGCTGGACACCACCGCAACCGAGATCCTGACCGATGCCAACGGCGCTGCCGTGGGCGTCAAGGCCACCGGTGCTTCCGGTGAGACCGTCACTGTCAACGCCAAGGCAGTCGTTCTGGCTACCGGCGGCTTCGGCGCAAACCTCGACATGGTCGTCAAGTACAAGCCCGAGCTGAAGGGCTTCATGACCACCAACGCCCCCGGCATCCAGGGCCAGGGCATTGAGATGGCACAGGCCATCGGCGCTACTACCGTGGACATGGACCAGATCCAGATCCACCCCACCGTTGAGGCCAACACCGCTGCCCTCATCACCGAGGGTCTGCGCGGCGACGGCGCTGTCCTCATCAACGAGGAAGGCAAGCGCTTCATCGACGAGGTCGGCACCCGCGACGTGGTCTCCGCCGCTGAGATCGCCCAGACCGGCAGCTACAGCTGGCTGGTCGTCGATCAGGCCATGGCCGATGCTTCCAGCGTCATCCAGGGCTACATCAAGAAGGGCTACACCGTCACCGGCGCTACCTACGAGGAGCTGGGCAAGGCGATGGGCGTCGATGCCGCTGCCTTCGCAGAGACCATGGAGAAGTGGAACGGCTGCGTTGAGGCCAAGAATGACCCCGACTTCGGCCGCACCAGCTTCGCCAACCCCCTGAACACCGCGCCCTACTACGCTGTGAAGGTCACCGCCGGTGTCCATCACACCATGGGCGGCCTGAAGATCAACGCCAACACCGAGGTGCTGAACGAGAAGGGCGAGGTCATCCCCGGCCTGTTCGCAGCAGGTGAGGTGACTGGCGGCGTCCACGGTGCAAACCGTCTGGGCGGCAACGCTGTTGCTGACTTCACCGTCTTTGGCCGCATTGCCGGTGCTGCTGCCAGCGACTACGCTGCATGAGCACCCGCAAGCAGCCTCGACCGGCAAAAGGCGCAAAACGCCTGAGCTGGAAGGCGAACCTCCTCTTCGCAGCCGTCATCCTGACGGCAGCTGTCCTGCTGGTCTTTCTGCTGCGTCCGCGCAGCAAGGCGGAACCGCTGGCAGCAGTCGTGGACTTCGGCGACGGCATCACCGAGGTGCTGCCGCTGGATAAGGACTACGATTACCTGTATGATGTGGGCAGCTATGTCGTTCATTTACAGGTAAAAGACGGCACCATCTCGTTTCAGGACAGCCAATGCCCGGATCATGTCTGTGAGCAGTTCGGCCAGCTGAGCGAGGAAGGTGCATGGGCGGCCTGCGTCCCTGCCGGGGTGTATGTGAAGCTGGCTCCGCTGAGCGAGGCCGAAGCCGCATCCTGACAAGACAAGATCATCCGAGACACCCGCAATGTTCTGCAAAGGACACTGCGGGTGTCTTTTTTGCATAAAAACCGGAAATAATTTTGTAAATAAAAGGTGAAATGAAATTTGGACGCTTGTGTATTTCAGAAAAATGCGATACACTACCAATAACGGATTTTTCGTGCAAAGGGGTCACGCTGCCCTTTTGCATACCATAGGAGGAAAAGCATGATCTGGAAAAAGAAAAAGGATGCGTCCGCTGAGGCTGCTGAAACCGCAGAAGCCAAGTCCGGTGTGTCTGCATTCGCCAAAAAGAACTGGAAATGGCTCGTGCCGGTGGTCGTCGTGGCGGCAGCGGGCGCTGTCTTTCTCATAGGCGGCGGGAATAAAGCTGCCAGCGGCGATGTGACCTACGCCGAGACGACGCCGGTCCGTCAGGATGTCTCCAACTCCCTGAGCGGCACCGGCACGCTGAACCCGGCCAATACATATACCGTCAAGTCTCTGGTGGACGGCAAGATCCTCACCGGCGACTTTGAAGAGGGCGATAAGGTGGAAGAGGGCGATGTGCTCTACACCATCGACAGCTCGGACGCCTCCACCAATCTGGAAAAGGCCAGCATCGCCCTGCAGCAGGCACAGCGCAGCTACGACAAGACCGTAGACCTCCAGTATGTCCGCGCAGAGGTGGACGGCACGGTCAGCAGTCTCAAGGTCGCAAAGGGCGACCAAGTGACCAGCGGCCAGGAGGTGGCGGTCATCCGCGACAGCTCCAAGATGCTGCTGAACCTGCTGTTCCCGGCAGCCGACGCCGCCAACTTCTCGGTGGGCCAGAGCGCCGACGTGGTGCTGGACGGCACCTTTGAGACGCTGAAAGGCACCGTCACCGCCGTCACCGGCACCGACGAGCTGAGCACCGGCAACCTGCTGGTGCGCACCGTCACCATCCGGGTCAACAATGCCGGCGGTCTGACCACCGCTCAGGCCGCTACCGCCAGCATCAACGGCGTCAGCTCCATCGCCTCCGCCACCTTTGCCTATCAGGCAGAGCGCACCCTGACCGCTCTGGCCAGCGGCACCGTTTCCGCCATCAATGTGCAGGAGGGCGACGCGGTCTCCAAGGGCGACATCCTCATCGAGCTGACCGGCGACGATCTGACCGAATCCATCCAGTCTGCTTCCGAGTCCCTGCGCAGCGCCGAGATCTCGATGCAGAACCAGCAGGACAATATGTCCAACTACACCATCACCTCGCCCATCAGCGGCACCATCATTGAGAAGGACGCCAAGCAGGGCGACGCCCTGACCTCCGGCAGCACCCTCTGCGTCATCTACGACCTGAGCTATCTGGAAATGGTCATCAATGTGGATGAGCTGCAGATCGGCGCACTGTCCGTGGGCCAGAAAGTCCAGCTCACCGCTGACGCTGTGACGGACAAGACCTATGTCGGCACAGTCACCCGTGTGTCCATGAAGGGCAGCTCCAGCGGCGGCACCACGACTTACCCCATCACCATCCGCATCGATGACACCGACGGCCTGCGCCCCGGCATGAACGCCAACGCTGAGATCGTCGTGGCCGAGGCCAACAACGCCCTCGTCGTGCCGAATGCTGCCGTTATCCGCGGCGGCTATGTGCTGGTGAGCAAGAAGTCTCCCAGCGCAGCCAATGCGGTGGAAGACATGGACGCACCGGAGGGCTATGTCTACGTCAAGGTGGAGACCGGCGTCAGCGACGACAGCTACACCGAGATCAAGAGCGGCCTGCAGGAGGACGACACGGTGGCCTACGACACCAGCTCTGTGTCGGATGACTATTACAGCGACAGTATCTGGTAAGGAGGTGCCCCATGAGCGCTCTGATCGAATTTGAGCAGGTGTGCAAGTATTATCAGATGGGCGATACGCTGGTAAAGGCCGCCGACCACATCACGATGAAGATCGAGAAGGGGGAGTTCGTGGCCATCGTGGGCCAGTCCGGTTCGGGCAAGTCCACCTGTATGAACATCATCGGCTGTCTGGACGTCCCCACCCACGGCATCTACCGGCTCAATGGCCGGGATGTGGGCAGGATGAACCGGGACGAGCTGGCGGATGTCCGCAACGAGATGCTGGGCTTCATCTTCCAGCAGTATAACCTTCTGCCCCGGCTGAACCTTCTGGAAAACGTGGAGGTGCCGCTGATCTACGCCAACATCTCCCGCGCCGAGCGCCACAAGCTGGCCAGGGATGTGCTGGAAAAGGTGGGTCTGGGCGACAAGCTCAAGAACCTGCCAAACCAGCTTTCCGGCGGCCAGCAGCAGCGCGTTTCCATCGCACGGGCTCTGGTGCGCAACCCGGCGGTCATCCTTGCCGACGAACCCACCGGCGCTCTGGACTCCCACACCGGCCGCGAGGTCATCGGGATGCTTCAGCAGCTCCACAGAGAGGGCCATACCGTGGTGCTCATTACCCACGACAATTCCATCGCCGTGCAGGCGGAGCGTATCATCCGTCTGGAGGACGGACAGGTGGTGTATGACGGCGACGCCCACGCGCCTGAGGCCATCGTGCAGCCCACTCTGTCCGGCGAAGCGGCACAGGAGGAAGCAAAATAATGGTATTAGAGACTTTCCGCCAGGCACTGCAGAACGTCTGGAGCAATAAGCTGCGCACCTTCCTGACCATGCTGGGCATCATCATCGGCGTCATGGCGGTCATCGTCATCGTCGGTCTGGGCAACGGCATGACCAGAAGCATGCGGGACAGCTTTTCCGCAATGGGAACCAACACCCTCTCCATCCAGATATGGGGCTATGGTTCCCGCACCGCGACGGTGGATGATCTGTACGACATCGTCAAAAAGAACCCCGAACTGCTTTCCTCCATCTCGCCGCAGCTGGATTTCAGCGACAACACCCCCAAGGTGGGCACGACGCAATACCGTTACGGTACGGTGTACGGCGTGGATGAGAACTACATCAAGTCGAAGGGCTACACCCTCGCCAAGGGCCGGAACATCCAGTATATGGACATCACAGACAACAAGCAGATCTGCGTCATCGGCGATTACATCAACCGCACGGCCTACGGCGGCAATGCGGTGGGCCAGACCATCAAGCTCGGCGCGTACAAGTTCCGCATCGTGGGCGTGCTGAAGGCCAAGATCTCCAATCACGACCAGCAGGAGGGCAGCGACGACGACAGCGTCTACCTGCCCTACACCACAGCCATGCGCCTTTCCAACGAAAGCTCGCCGGACTCCTACTCCGCCATCATGGTGGACGAGGGCCAGGCCAACGAGGCCAAGGCTGCGGTAGAGCAGGGACTGTATGACATCTTCAAGAGCGACAGTGCTTACTATGTCTACAGCGCCAGCGAGTGGCTGGAAGAGATGAACAAGATGATCAATATGGTCATCGTCATCCTCACCGGCATCGCCAGCATCTCGCTGCTGGTGGGCGGCATCGGCATCATGAACATCATGCTGGTGTCCGTCACCGAGCGCACCCGTGAGATCGGCATCCGCAAGGCAATGGGCGCGAAGGAAAGGACCATTCTGGCTCAGTTCGTCACCGAGGCAGCTACCACTTCGGCCCTCGGCGGCACGCTGGGCATCGTCCTTGGCTATATCGTGTCGGCCATCGCCAATCAGGTGCTTCCCATGTTCACCGACGGCATGGACGTCACGGTCAGCCCTTCCTTCAACTCCATCGTGGCAGCTTTCGGCATCTCGGTGTTCATCGGAGTGCTGTTCGGCTATCTGCCCGCAAAACGCGCCGCGCGGCTCAACCCCATTGACGCGTTGAGATATGATTAACCTCTCCGTCTGTGCCTTTGGCGCAGCCACCTCCCCTGACGAGGGGAGGCCTTGGCAGTACGGAAAGCTTTCTCTCTTCGCCAGAGGCTCCCCTCGGTAGGGGCAACAACGACGACCGCCGCCAGTGGCGGAAACAGGGAGTCGTTGCTGGGGCAGCGGCCAGCAAGACGCGCGCAATGCGCAGCGGATGCTGGGTGCCGCAACCCGGCCTTGTCGAGCGAAGCGAGACTGAGAGGTTTAACATTTTTTATAAGGAGATCACAATGAAAAAACGTCTTCTCGCATTTCTGCTGGCGGTCAGCATCGCAGTGTCGATGCTGGTGATGCCGGCATCGGCTGCGGGCAACAACACCGCCGTTCAGTTTGCCATCACGCTGGGTGCCATGGATTCCGAGCAGTCCGGCGCACTGGATGCAGCCGTGACCCGCGGCGCATTTGCCAGAATGCTGACCTCTTACTCTACCTACCGGGAGAGCGTCTCTTCCCAGGGGGCAGTGGGGACCCTCTACACCGACCTGCCTGGCTCCTCGGCATGGGCGCCCTATGTCCGCATCGCCGTGCAGCAGGGCTGGATGAATGGCTACACCGACGGCAGCTTCCGTCCGAACAATGCCGTCACGCTGGAAGAAGCCTGCACCGCAGTGCTCAAGCTGATGGGCTATAAGATGACTGACCTGAGCGGCGCGTTCCCCAACGCCCAGCTCAACAAGGCCGGCGAGCTGGGCCTGCGCGCCGGCCTCGACCGCCGTCAGGGCGAAGCGATGAACTACGAGGACTGCGCCGTCCTGCTCTACAATGCCCTCACCGCCAACAACGCCAGCGGTTCGGCCTACGGCACGACCCTTGGCTTTACCGTGAGCAATGGTCAGGTGGACGGCTCCACCATCCTGCTCAGCAGCCTGGAAGGCCCCTTCGTGGCTTCGGAGAGCACGGTACTGCCCTTCGTCCCTGTCAGCGTCTACCGCAACGATAAGGTCTCCGGCTCCGCAGAGCTGAACAAATACGACGTCTACTACTACAGCGAGAGCCTCAAGACCCTGTGGGTCTATACCCGCCGTGCCGCAGGCCGCATCACCGAGGTGTCTCCCACGGCCAGCGCTCCCGCTTCCATCACGGTGGCAGGCACGTCCTACACGCTGGGCAGCACGGCCATTGCTTCCCAGGTGTCCTCCCTCAACGGCGGCGGTGTCGGCCAGGTGGTCACTCTGCTGCTGGGCATGAACAATGTGGCCGCAGGCATCATCACCGGTGAGGAGGCCGACGAGGTCTTTTACGGCGTGGTGCAGTCGTCCGCCCGCAACCTCATCGACGAGGACAACAGCGCCGATGTGCTTCAGACCGTCAAGGTCCTGTGTACCGACGGCCTTGCCCGCGAGGTGAACGTAGACAAAAGCCTGAACTTTCCCACCGGCTGGCTGGTGGAAGTGCGGGTCAGCCCCGAAGGCGAGAGCGTGGAAACGATCGATGAGCGCTCCGTCAGCGGCACTGTGAACGAGAACGCCACCGCGCTGGGCGATAGGGCTCTGGCGGATGACGTGCAGATCCTTGATACGAGTACAGGGGGTGTGGCTGGGACGGTTCGTCCCAGCCGCCTATCGGGGGTAAACTTAAAGGCTTCCGATGTCCGCTACTACACCACCAACCCGCAGGGGCAGATCGACAAGCTCATCCTGAACGATGTGACCGGTGACCTGTGGTACTACGGTGTGCTGGACGATGTGAAGAATGTCGCCGCCAACTACAGCACCCTTCTCAGCGCCATCAAGGCTCAGCCGGGTGACGGCACCATTGATACCGATGCAGTCGCCAGTCAGGTGAAGAGCATCATGGTACCCACCACCACAGAGATCCTGTGGGGCGTTATCTCCGGCGACATCCTCAGCACCGCGTGGGAACGCCTGACCAGCAACACCGGCGCACTTCTGGGCCTCGGCTTCCAGCAGATCGCCAAGATCACCGGCACTCCCTTCAGCCAGATATTCGACTTCATCGGCAGCGGTGCGACCTATATCGGCTACGTCAGCGGCCAGCAGGTCAGTCTGAGCACTTCCATCAAGTATCCTGTGCTGGCCGGCGGCATCGCGGTCTGCCAGGAGACGACCGGCTCTGTCCGCAACATGGTGCAGCTGATGCCCATGAAGATCGACAAAGTGGGTGCGGCCAGCGTCCTTTCCTCCAAGGGCGAAAGGTTTGAAATGGCCGATGATACGCAGGTCTACCTGTGGTACAAGGGCCAGTATTACTACACCAAGCTCACTTCCGTCAACTCCGATGATTACTACCTTACCGGCTGGTACGACAACTTTGGCTGCGCGGCCGGCAAAAAGGTTCGTATCATCGTCGCCGTCAAGAAAGACTGATGACAGGCTACTACAGCCGCCCCGCGCGGCTTGCCCGGCAGATGCGCCAGCTGCTTTTCCCGAGGCGGTGTCCCTGCTGCCGCAGGGTGCTGGGAACGCTGCCGTTCTGTGAGGTGTGTACACCGCGGCTGGAAGAGCTGCGCCGCGGCCCGGTCATGCGGCTGGACGCGAGCCGCCACTATCTGGGTGCTCTGGACGGGGCGGCTGCGCCCTACCGATACGAGGGCGTCGTCCGCAGCGCCATCCTCCGCGCCAAATACGAAGGCGAAAGCTGGACGGCGGTGGAGCTTGGCGTAGAGATGACGGCCCGGCTGTTCGGAGCAGAGGTGGAGATGCACTTTGCAGAGCCGGTGCCGGGTCTGGTCTCCGGTGCGGCCATCGGTTACGACTGCATCGTTCCGGTGCCTGCCACCAGCCGTCGGCGCGGCTACAATGTGCCGGAACGGATGGCGCAGCCTCTGGCCCATGCACTGGGCCTCCCGCTGCTGCCAAAGGCGCTCTGCCGCGTCCGGGCCGGACGCCATCAGGCAGGACTCTCGCTGGACGAGCGTCTGGCAAATGCGGCCGGTGCCTTCCGGGCGCAGGAGCCGGAGCTCGTGGAAGGGAAACGGGTGCTGCTGGTGGATGACGTCATCACCACCGGCGCTACCGCCGCAGCCTGTGCGCAGGCACTGTTGGATGCGGGCGCCCACAGCGTCTTTGCCGTGGCAATGGCAGTCACCGAAAATGAAATGGACGCACCATCGAGAGCTTCTGGACGATGAGCGAAAAATCCAGAAAAAATCCAAGAAAAATAAAAAAAGCGCTTGACAAAACGGCCTGCAGCGGGTATACTAATGGAGCTGTGAGCGATGAGCCACAACAAATATCCGGGTGTAGCGCAGTTTTGGTAGCGCGCTTGAATGGGGTTCAAGAGGCCG
>OGGA01001877.1_pt1 | contig 10166 bp, 6 predicted proteins | sample 1571041 | NCBI WGS metagenome assembly OGGA01 (sample SAMEA2582057, study PRJEB24529) | metagenome | biome: Human gut stool | place: China | collected 2011 | reverse complement strand
CTTCCGGCAGCAGGTCACTCTTCAGATCGTGGAGCAGGTTGCCGGAATCCTCGCTGACGCGCTGGTTTTCCAGCAGCTGGCTGACCCATGCCAGCCGCTCGTCCAGTTTATCGTGGCCCTCGAGGCCCTCTTTATACTTCCAGTGGGCGGCAACGCCGTACTCGGCCTGCTCGTCCATGGTGCGGGTGCGTATCTGCACCTCAAAGGGGATGCCCTCGTGGCCGATGACGGTGGTGTGGAGGCTCTGGTAGCCGTTGGGCTTGGGGGTCGAGATATAGTCCTTGAAGCGGTTGGGCAGCGGGTGGTACATATCGTGGATGAGGCCCAGGGTGCTGTAGCACTCAGCCAGGGTGTCCAGGATGATGCGCACCGCGTAGATGTCGTAAATTTCATCGAAGGACTTGTTCTGCATGATGGTCTTGCGGTAGATGCCGTAGATGCTCTTGACTCTCCGCTTGATGGTCGCGCCCTCGATGCCGCTCTCCTCGAGGCGGCTCTTGATGACGCCCGACACGCTGGCCAGGAACTCGTCGCCTGCGCGCTCGCTGAGCATCTTGTTGATCTCCTCGTAGCCCACGGGGTCGAGGTAGTGGAGGCTGCGGTCTTCCAGCTCCTCCTTGACGTTCAGGATGCCCAGACGGTTGGCGATGGGGGCGTAGACCTCCATGGTCTCACGGGCCTTGTCGCGGCGCTTCTGCTCCGGCCATGCGTCGCCGGTGCGCATATTGTGCAGGCGGTCACAGAGCTTGATGATCATGACGCGGACGTCACGGCTCATGGCCAGCAGCATCTTGCGCAGGTTCTCGGCCTGCAGCTCTTCGATATTGGAAAATTGGATCTTGGTCAGCTTGGTGACGCCGTCCACCAGCGCGGCCACCTCTTCGCCGAAAGCGGCGGTCAGGTCGGTCAGTGTGGTGGGGGTGTCCTCCACCACGTCGTGGAGCAGGGCGGCGGCGATGCTCTCGCTGTCCATGCCGAGGTCCAGCACGAGGCGGGCCACGGCCAGCGGGTGGCAGATATAGGGCTCACCGCTGCGGCGGCAGACCCCCTTGTGGGCGTCGTTGGCCATATTGTAGGCTTTTTCGATCATGGCCATGTTGTAGGCCTTGCCGCTGGCCTTGATGGCCTCCACCAGCTTCTCCCAGGTCACGATCTCGGGCCGCACCTCCGAGGGAAGGGTCCCCTCAGGGGCGTTGGCCGGCAGAGCCGTTGCGGCCACGGTAGCCATCTCCGTCACCGGCACGGGCTGATGGAGATGGGTCTTTGCAGAATAGCTGTCCTCTTTCGCCGCAGCCGATGCTGCGGGCGCGGGGACGACAGGTTTCTTTCCCTCAGGCATCTTTATCGTTCCTCCAGACATTTCAGGATGGGCGCATCGGCAAGGTTCTTCTTGCCGGTGGCAGGCACGAGTTCCCAGAACTTTGCCCCGCCCCGGTCAGCCGCTGTGATGAGGCCGACCTGTTCCAGCGCGGAGATGGCCACCAGCGTCCGGCCGGTGTTCTCCTCGCCGAGTTTTGCAAACAGGGGCTGCAGGTCTTCGGCGTGCCAGCGCCGCGCCTGCAGCTCCCGATAAACGGTGATGATATGGCTGCGCTCCGGGGCGATGCTCTCCTTCTGCTCCGGCGTCAGGGGCGTACCCCGGCGCAGCGCCTGCACCAGCGCGGCCTGCTCTGCAGCTGTGTTGCCGAGGCCCGCCGGGTGCAGCTCGATGATGCGGCCCGACAGCTGTGCGCCCCGGGGCGAATCGTAGACCGAAAGGCTGATGGCTGCGTCCACGACGTCGCCCGTCGAGTAAGGCACCTGTTCCGGGTGCATCCCGAACCAGACGGCGTAGATGCTGGAATTGCCCTGCCGCAGACGCAGGCGGCAGTGCTTGCCCTCCGAGACGGCGTAGACGCCCTCCACGACAGCCCTTTCCAGCACGAAGACCGGGCTGGGGTTGTCGGCACCGTAGGGTGCCAGCTGGTCGAGGCGGCGGACGCTCTCCACCGTCAGGCGGTCGAGGTGGACGGACAGATCGCATTCCAGCGGCGGGGTGCGCAGCACGGGACACTCCCGGGCCGCCCAGTCGTTGAGCCGCTGGCGGAGCGTCTGCAGATCCTCTTCCCGCACCGAGAGGCCCGCTGCCATGGCGTGGCCGCCGAAGCGGAGCAGGATGTCGGCGCAGGAGGCGATGCACTCGTGCAGGTTGAAGCCCTGCACGCTGCGGCCGCTGCCCTTGCCCTCGCCGTGCTCATCTACCGACACCACGATGACCGGGCGTCCGGTCTTTTCCACAAGGCGGGAGGCCACGATGCCGATGACGCCGGGGTGCCAGTCTCTGCCCCAGAGCAGGATGACCCGGTCTTCGAGGCGTTCCGGCTCAGCGTCCAGCAGCTCCTGCGCGGCTTTGACGATCTCCATCTCCGTCTCCTGCCGCTGGATGTTGATGTCGCTCAGCTTATGCGCCAGTTCGACCGCCCGGTCTTCGTCCTCACAGAGCACCAGCTGCAAAGCGGTGACAGCGCTGTCCATCCGGCCCGCCGCATTGATGCGGGGTGCGATGGCGTAGCTGATGTTCTCTGCCGTCACCGGCTTGCCTGCAAGGCCCACTTCTTCCAAAAGGGCGCAGAAGCCGGGTCTGTCCGTATTTTGCAGCTGGCGCAGACCTGCTTTGACGATGGTGCGGTTCTCCCCTGTCAGGGGCATGACGTCGGCCACGGTGCCAACAGCGGCGAGGTCGCCGCAGTATTCCAGCATCTCTTCCGGCGGGCAGCCATCCAGCGCGGCGCAGAGCTTGAAGGCCACGCCCGCGCCGCACAGGCCCTTGAAGGGGCTGTGGTCGTCGGCACGGCGGGGGTCCACGATGGCCACTGCCTGGGGCAGGGTGTCGTGGGGCAGATGGTGGTCTGTGATGATGAGGTCGATGCCGAGGCTGGCCGCGAATGCGGCTTCCTCTACGGCAGAGATGCCGTTGTCCACCGTGACGATGAGGCGGCAGCCCTTATCGTAGATCGACTGGATGGCGTTCTTCGAGAGGCCGTAGCCGTCGCCCTCCCGGCTGGGCAGCATACACTTGACGGCGGCACCCATCCCTTTCAGGTGCTGATAGAGCAGGGCCGTGGCGGTCACACCGTCCACGTCGTAGTCGCCGAAGACGACGATCGTCTCCCCCTCGTCGATGGCCCGCAGGATGCGCTCACAGGCTTTATCCATATCGGTCAGGAGCATGGGGTCGCTCAGCTCTTCTTCGCCCGCCAGAAGGGTCAGCGCCTCGGCGGGGTCGGTGATGCCCCGGGCAGCGAGGATGCCGGCCAGCAGGCCGGCTTCTTTCTGCTGGGCCGCGAGGACAGAGCGGTACTTTTCCTCGCTCCACTCTTCGTCCATGTTCTGGTATTCCAGCTCTTCGGTGTTCTGCTGGGCGATGGCCGCTGTCAGCTCTTTCAGGGCGGCGCGGTCAACGGTCTTGGTGTTCCAGGCCCGGTAGGTCATCGCAATCCCTCCCCGGCCAGACCATCGTTCGCCAGCATCCCCTGCAGCGCAGCGATCTCGCTGGAAACGTCCAGCGCCACGTCCGACAAAAGCTTATCGTAGAGGTTATCATAAGCCTGATTCAGGGTGTGCAGGATGCCCGCAATATCCCGGCGGATGGCCTCCGCGTTCTCGCCCTGCTGGCTCTGCACGTCGTTGTAGGTGTGCAGGAGCTTGAGGGTGGTGGGGATATAGTACTCCGCAAAGCGGCGGGCCTTGGGCAGGCTCTCGGGGTGGGCTTCCAGCCAGGCACAGATGGACTCGGTGGTCTTCTGCATATGCTGCAGCTCCTCCACAGCCCGCTCATCCTCCATGAGTTCCTGCTCCTTCTCGAGCACCTGCGCAAAGCGGCGGGTCGTCTCGAGGTTCAGGGGGACTTCTCCGGCCTGTTCCGGCGCTTTTTCCGGTTCGGGCTGGGGCTGATTTTCCTGTGCGGCGCGGTAGTCCTCTGCCGTCAGGTAGAGCTTGTCGTTTTTCTCGTCCAGCCAGGCACTGAGCCAGCCCTTGTGGATGAATTTCCGCAGCATCTTGAGAGCCTTGGTCTTCTTTTTATGCGTCAGGTCGGCCAGCATGGAGAGGGACAGGCCCTTGTGCCAGTCGAAGCCCTCGGCGGTATCGGCGTAGAGCTCCAGGGTCTTGGCGGCCTTCATCCGGGACGCGCCCGCTGCGGTCAGCCAGCCGAACACAGCGGTCACAGCGGCAGAGCACCACCCCGTCACCGCGATCGCACCCAGTGCAAAATCGCCGATGGCGCTGAGGACCGTCATATCAGCCGCCACCGCCGCGCCGCCGGACGTGAACGCCCCTGCCGTGCCAAAGCAAGCGATGGCCGTGATGCCGAAGAGGACGGCGAAGGTGATGCCGGTCGCCAGCATGGCGACGCCTGCACTGTGGCGCTTTTTTGCGCTGGTGCGGATATTCTCGATGGCCGTCGGTTCCGGCTTCTTTGCAAAGAAATTGCGCGCCCAGCCCGGCATCCCGCTGGCGCTGGCGCTGCTTCTGGCCTCCTCAGCCCGCTTCTGGTACTCCTGTTTTCCGGCCTGAAAGGCCCGGCCTGCCTCCGAGATGCCATAACCGGCGGCATTCACCGCGGCGCGGCCCACATCCCACACACGGTCGCCGATCTCCTCGCCCCGGCCCTCAAAGCCGTGGCGGAAGGAGTCGGACATGGTGTCGCCCAGCTCGCGGAGCTGGCGTTCCAGCTCCTGCTGCACCTTACGGCCTTCGCTGTCCTTCGCCGTGCGGTCAAAATCGTCTTCACGATCAGTCATTCAACTTCTCACCCTTCTGCCGGGCTGTACCGGCTGATGATGGCGCGGGCCACCCGCAGGCCATCGACGGCGGCACTCATGATGCCGCCCGCATATCCGGCACCCTCGCCGCAGGGATACAATCCTGCCAGCTGGGCGCATTCAAAATTTTCTTCCCGTTTCAGCCGCACCGGGCTGCTGGTACGGGTCTCGAGGCCGGTCAGAATGGCCTCGGGGGCGGTGTAACCCGCAATTTTCCGCTCGTAAGCCCGCAGACCGGCCCGCAGAGTGTCGGCCAGTTCGGTCGGCAGCAGCGCGCCGAGGTCCGCAGCGACGACGCCCCGGTCATAGGTGGGCTGGACGCGGCCAATGTTCAGCCGGCCCCTGCCCTCCAAAAAGCTCTGGATGTTCTCCGCCGGGGCGGCATACTCTCCGCCGGGACGGCCTGCCGCATAGGCCCGGGCTTCCAGCTCCCGCTGGAAGGCGATGGCCTTCCGGGGGTCGTTGCCGAAGTCTTCGCCGCCCACGCTGACCACCACGGCCGCGTTGGCATTCCTGCCGCTGCGGGCGTGATAGCTCATGCCGTTGGTCACGACGCGGCCCTTTTCGCTGGCCGAAGCCACCACCTGGCCGCCCGGACACATACAGAACGTATAAACGCACCGTTTTTCAACGTGCTGCGAAAGCTGATATTCGCCGCGCGGCAGGGCCGGATGGCCCGCCGCCTCGTGGTAGAGGCTCTTTTCGATCTCCGATTGGAGATGCTCTGCCCGGAAACCGACGCTGAAGGGCTTGCACTCCAGCACGAGGCCGCTGTCCATCAGCATCCCGAAGGTGTCGCGGGCCGAGTGGCCCACCGCGAACACCAGCGCCTCACAGGGGAACGCACCGTCCGTGGTCTGGATGCCGACGAGCTGGCCGTCCCGCCGCTCGAAGCCGGTGAGGGCTGTGTTGAAGTGGACCTCGCCGCCCAGCGACTCGATCTCTTTTCGGATCGAAGTGATGACGCCCCGCAGCAGGTCGGTGCCGACATGGGGCTTCTGCTGCCAGGCGATCTCCTTCGGCGCGCCGTGCTCGAGGAACACTTCGGTCACGAAGCCGCAGAGCTCGTCGCCGATGCGGGTGGTGAGCTTGCCGTCCGAGAAGGTGCCGGCGCCGCCCTCGCCGAACTGGATGTTGGCGTTCTCGTCCAGCTCACCGGTGGCGGAGAAATGCTCCACAGCCTTGACACGCTCGTCCAGCGCAGGGCCGCGTTCCAGCACGATGGGCCGGTAGCCCTGACGGGCCAGCAGCAGCGCCGCAAAGAGGCCCGCCGGGCCGAGGCCGCAGACCACAGGCCGGTGCGTCAGCGGCAGAGTGCCGTTCTGCACCGAGAGATCGGTCTTGCCCCGGACGGTGACGCTGCGGGAAGCACCCGCACAGGCGGCCTCTTCCCCCTCCTCTTTCAGGGTCACGGCCACGGTGTACACCAGCTTGGGCTGGCCGTGGCGGGCGTCCACCGAGAGCCGGGCGATGCCCAGATGGCTCACCTTTCCCCGGGGGATGCGGGCGAGGCGGAGGGCTTTTTCGTAGGCCTGCGGCTCCCCGGCGGAGAGGGGCAGGCGAATATCATGGATCAGGATCATATACTCAGTTACTTTCTATCTTGCACTGCACCACATAGCTGCCCAGCGCAAAAATTTTGTCGTTGGCCGGCACATAGAGGCGGCAGGCGATGTTCTGCTGGCCGATGGCGACATAGAAGTCGTCGGCGTCGATCTCAATGACCACCTGTTCCGGATTCAGTGCTTCCAGCGAACCGGCCGGGCCGCAGAGGGTGACGTTCATCAGCCGCTCCGTCTCCACGGTCAGGGTGTAGGTGGAGGGCAGGTTGATGACCCGCACACAGCTGGCGGGCAGGTTCATGGTCTTGGTCTCCAGACGGGAGCTGTCGAAGCTGACCGTGATGGTGGAGATGTTGTCCAGCAGGCGGATGCCGCTGGGCAGTTCGATGGGCATTTCGTACACCTTATCCAGTGCAAAGGTGGAAAGGTCGATGGTACCCACCGACAGGGTGGACAGACGGTCGATCTGGGACTCCGGGCCGGCCACATTGAGGGTCTTTTTGCTCAGGGAGTAGACCAGCACCGAGGGGTCAAAGTCGCGGGGCGCGTTGATAAAGCTGACTTCCACCGGCAGGGTGGCCAGCTTATACACCTGCAGCGTGACCTCGACGCTGTCCGTTTCCAGAGTAGTATACTCAAATTTCACCTCTCCGCCGCTGCGGGTGTAAAAACGCAGGCCGGTGTCCAGAGTGACAGGACTGGTCAGCTCGCCGCTGTAGGTCACCTCGGCGGTGCAGGTCTCTACCTTGCTCAGCTCGGTGCTGGGGCCGGAGAGAGTCACCGTCTCTTTCGAGATGTCGGTGCCGTAGAGGATATAGCCGTCTGCTATCTTCAGGTAATTCGTCGTCACCTGGATGGGCAGGGTCTTTTCTTCCACCACATCGAACACCACGTCCACGGTGTTGTCGCCGTCGATGGAGACGGACACACCGGTGAGCAGGGTGCTCTGGCTCCGCACCTGAAGGCGCAGGCTCTTTTCGCCGCTGTCGCGGACGCTGGACCAGTCGGGGTAGACGACAAAGTCGTTGGCTGACAGGCTGCCGATGGTGTAGCCGTCGCCGGAAAGCTTCAGGTTGACCGTTTTTTCCTCTGCATTGACGATGCTCAGGCCCCGGGAAGTGTAGGCAGCCGAATCATAGCTGAAGTCCACCGGAACATTATAGATGGTGGTGGTGGTGCCGGGCTGCACGACGATGGTGACAGCCATCCACGCGATGACTGCACCCAGCAAAGAAAGCAGGAGCCGGATGCGGCGGTCGTTCAGCAGATTGCGCTTGGGGGGTACGGCAGGCTTGCCGTTGTTCTGCTCAGTGCTCATTGCTGCTCATCCTCCTCCTTGTTGTTCACCCAGTTCAGCAGGCGCTTGCCCCGGGCCTTCCAGCCCTCGGCAGCGCTCTTCTCGCTGGCGGTCTCCTTGGGTATCATCTCATCCACCAGCCGGGTGTAAAGGGTCTGACGGTCAAAGTGGCGCATGAGCACACCGTTTTTCGCCATCGAGATGATGCCCGTCTCCTCGCTGACCACGATGGCGATGGCGTCGGAGTTCTCGGCGATGCCGAGGCAGGCGCGGTGGCGGGTACCCATGTCCTTGCCCAGGTCCAGGTTGTTGGAAAGGGGCAGCACACAGCCTGCCGCCTTGATGCGGCCATTCTCGATGATGGCTGCGCCGTCGTGGAGGGGGGTACCCTCGTAGAAGATAGTACCCAGCACCTCGAGGTTGACTGCGCTGTTCACGGGCGTACCAGTGCGGACGATCTCAGAAAGGTTGGTGTTCCGTTCCAGCACGATGAGCGCGCCGGTCTTGGTCTCCGAAAAGCGCTCTGCCGCGTCGCAGATGGCGATGATGGCGCTGCGCCATGCGCCCTTGAGGCTGGTGTCGTTGTAGCGGTTTTTATTGAAGAAGCGATAGGCCCACTGGTCGGTCTGGCCCATCCGCTCCAGCGCACGCCGTATCTCGGGCTGGAACAGCACCACCAGCGTCAGCAGACCGACTTGCAGCAGCGAGTTGAGCAGCCAGGTGACGGTGCGCATATTCAGGATGTTGGCCACCAGATAGACCGCCATCACGATGAGCGCGCCCTTGGCCAGCTGGCCGGCGCGGGTGCGGTTGACGAAGCCCAGCAGCTGGTAGATGAGGAACGCGATGATGAGGATGTCCAGCAGGTCTACCAGCTTGAAGGTCTGGAAATTTGCTACGATAGAGTTCAGAGTCATGGGTCACATTCTCCCGTTCACACTGCTTCGATGAGGGCGACGGCGTGGGCTGCGATGCCCAGCCCCTCGCCGGTAAAGCCCAGATGCTCCTCGGTGGTGGCTTTGACGCTCACGGCGTCCACCGGCATCCCGAAAGCCTCGGCCAGCTTTGCCCGCATGGCCGGGATGTGGGGGGCCAGCTTCGGGCGCTGGCAGAGGATGGTGGCGTCGATGTTCTCGATGCGCCAGCCGTGCTCGGTCACGATTTCTGCCACACGGCGGGCCAGCATGAGGCTGTCGGCCCCGGCGTACTCTTCCGCCGTATCGGGGAAGTGCTGGCCGATGTCGCCCAGCGCCGCTGCGCCCAGCACGGCATCCATGACCGCGTGGGCCAGCACGTCGGCGTCCGAGTGGCCCAGCAGACCCTTTTCATACGGCACTTCCACGCCGCCCAGGATGAGCTTGCGGCCCTCCACCAGACGGTGGACGTCGTAACCATGACCAATGCGCATTTTCTTTCCTCCGTTCTCGGCCCGGGGCAGGTCCTCCCGGGTGGTGATCTTGATGTTTGCGTAGTCGCCCTGTACCAGCTCCACCGGACGGCCCGTCAGCTCGAACAGGCTGCAATCATCGGTGACGAGGCGGGCGCTGGCCTCGTCCAGTTCATCCAGCGCCGCCAGATAGGCGGCCCGGTCGAAGCACTGGGGCGTCTGCACCGCATAAAGGGTGCTGCGGTCGGGGGTGTTCTCCACCATGCAGCCTTCCGGCACAGTCTTGCCGCCGCCGCCCTTCGCCTGCTTGATGGTGTCCTTCACCGGCACCGCCGGGGCCGCCGCGCCGCACTTGGCCGCCGCCTCCACCGTGCGGTCGATGAGCGCCGGCGTTACCAGCGGGCGGGCGCCGTCCTGCACCGCCAGCAGCCTTGCCTCCGGGGAGGCTTCCAATGCCGCCAGCAGCACGGAATGACACCGGCTCTCACCGCCCCGCACCACCTTGCTGCATTTCGTAATGCCGTAGGTCTTGCACAGGGTCGAGATGTCCACCAGCGCGTCCTCCCGTGCGGCAATGACGATCTCATCGATAGCGGCTGCCCGCTGTAACGCTGTTAGTGTCCGCATCAGGACAGGAACATTGTCCAGAAATTTCATCAGCTTGTCTGTGCCGCCCATACGGCTGGAACTGCCTGCCGCCGCCACCAGCGCCGTGCAGAATGGCCGGTTGGCCTCCCTTATTTTCCGAAACAGGGAACGCATGATCCCCTCCCCCCTTTTTGTCTATGTTTTTCCTGACCTGTCTTATTTCAGCAGCTCCGCGAACTCGTCCTCCGTCAGTACGGGGACGCCCAACTGCTGGGCCTTTGTCAGCTTGCTGCCCGCAGCCTCGCCCGCCACCACATAGGTGGTCTTTTTCGACACGGAGCCGCTGGCCTTGCCCCCCCGGAGGACGATCTCGTTCTCCGCCGTTTTCCGGTCAAATCGGGTCAAGGTGCCGGTGAGCACAAAGGTCATGCCGGCAAAGCGGTCATCCACTTTCTGAACGGTGCTGTCCATATTGACCCCAGCGGCCTTCAGCCGGGCAATCAGGTCCTTGGCCTGAGGCTGGTTCAAAT
>OGGA01001868.1_pt1 | contig 10197 bp, 7 predicted proteins | sample 1571041 | NCBI WGS metagenome assembly OGGA01 (sample SAMEA2582057, study PRJEB24529) | metagenome | biome: Human gut stool | place: China | collected 2011 | reverse complement strand
AAACGACCAGACCGTTGCACAGACCCACGATGGCGCAGATGGCAATGACCAGAATGAACACCACAGGGGTGGGCAGGCTGGGCATATTGGGGTAGAACTTACCGGCAGCGCCCTCGGTCTGCGCAAAGATGCAGGCCAGGCAGGCGGCGAAACCAGCCAGACGGCCTGCGGACAGGTCGTTACCGGTGGTGATCAGACAGCCAGAAATGCCCAGAGCGATGATGTAGCGGATAGAGACGTTCTTGAACAGGTTGATGATATTGGCCAGTGCGAAGAAGTTGGGGTGGATGATGCCGACGATGAGGGACACGGCCAGCATCAGGACGATGATGGCGTTGTTGCCCAGCCACTTCTTTACAGACTTGCCCGTTACTTTCTTGGTAGCTTCCACGATAGACAGCCTCCTTGTTTACTGATTGGCCGCCGCCGCTTCGGGCGCGGTCTCGAACTGGGTCGCCAGAGCCATGATGTTCTCCTGCGTAGCATCCTTGCCGTCGATGAAGCCGGTGATGCGGCCATCGCACATGACCATGACGCGGTTGGACATACCGATGATCTCGCTCATTTCGGAGGAGATCATGATGATGCTCTTGCCCTGCTTGGCCAGGTCGGCGATGATGCAGTAAATTTCATACTTTGCACCGACGTCGATGCCTCGGGTGGGCTCGTCCAGAATGAGGACATCGGGGTTGTTGGCCAGCCAGCGGGCGATCAGCACCTTCTGCTGGTTGCCGCCGGAAAGGCTCTTGATCGCCGTTTTGGGGCTGGGGACCTTGATGGCCATCTTCTCTTTGTTGGTAGCCACCAGATCAAGGATCTTCTTGTCGTCCAGCATGATGGGACCCTTGCGCAGGGCGTCCAGAGAGGCGATGGAGATGTTATCGGCCACGCTCAGCACGCCCATGATGCCGGTGGCACGGCGGTCCTCGGTCAGCAGAGCCACGCTGTGCTGGATGGCGTCGCGGGGCTGCTTGATGGCGACTTCCTGACCCTTGATCCACACCTTACCGGCGGTGTGAGCGCGCAGGCCGAAAATGCCTTCCATCAGCTCAGTGCGCTGTGCGCCCACCAGGCCGGCCACGCCCAGGATCTCGCCCTTCTTCAGCTCGAAGCTGCAGTGGCGGAAAGAGCGCGGATGGATGGAGGTGAAGTCTTCCACCTTCATCATGATCTCGTCGGAGGGATGGTTCTCCAGCGGGGGATACAGGTTGGACAGCTCACGGCCGACCATCTTGGCGATGATCTCCTCTTTGGTCATGTTGGCGACGTCCCACTTGCCGATATAATGGCCGTCACGCATGATGGTGACTTCGTCGGCAATGACCTTGATCTCGTCCATCTTATGGCTGATGTAGACCAGAGCGACGCCCTGCTCTTTCAGTTCGTTCATGATGCGGAACAGGGACTCGACTTCGTTCGCAGTCAGCGAGGAAGTCGGCTCGTCCAGGATCAGCACCTTGCAGTTTGCGGAAACAGCCTTTGCAATTTCCACCATCTGCATCTGTGCGATGCTCAGTGTACCCAGCTTTGCGTGGGACTTGATATCCAGCTTGAGCTTTTTCAGCAGTTCATCGGTATCTTTGTACATCTTGGCATGGTCCACGATGGTGATGGGACCAGCCTTCTTGGTGGGGTAGCGGCCCAGCCAGATGTTCTCGGCCACAGTACGGGCCGGGATAGGCTGCAGCTCCTGATGCACCATCGCGATGCCGCGGTTCAGTGCATCCAGCGGGGTGGGGATGTTGACCTTTTCGCCTTCGTACTCGATCTCGCCCTCGTCCATCTTGTAAATGCCGAACATACATTTCATCAGGGTGGACTTACCGGCACCGTTCTCGCCCATCAGGGCCATGACCTTGCCGGGGCGGAGCTCCAACTGCGCGTGGTCCAGCGCTTTCACGCCGGGGAAGGTCTTTACCACGCCTTTCATTACCAGACGGTATTCTGACATTCCTCAGAGCCTCCTTGTCTTTGGGTCTTGGAAAGTGCGTTTTTTGCCGGCGGGCTCTTAAAACAAGGCGCGTGCGCGGAGATATTTTCTCGCACGCACGCGCTTTTTAGCTTTCGTTCAAGCCGTTAAGGCCTGCTGCGCACCTTGCATTGGTTCCGGGAAACTTTAGTCTTCCTTCAGGTACTGAGAAGCGTTGTCCTTGGTGACCTTGACGTAGTCGACCCAGTAGTACTTCTCAACATCCTTGCCCTCGACGAACAGCTTGGTAGCCTCGGCAGCCTTGGTAGCCTGACCCACGTCGTCGTTCAGAACGGTACCGGTCATGTTGCCATCGACAACGTTCTGCACAGCCTCTACCAGAGCATCGACGCCGACCAGGTAGACGTCCTTGCCAACGGTGCGGCCAGCCTGCTGGATGGACTGCAGAGCGCCCAGTGCCATTGCGTCGTTGTTGCAGAAGACGACTTCGATCTTATCGCCGTACTGAGACAGAGCGTTTGCAACGTCCTGCTGAGCGGTGGTCTGATCCCAGTTGTCCAGGTACTCGTACAGGCACTCGACTTCCTTGCCGGCGTCGGTCAGAGCCTTGATGGAGTACTCGGTGCGGTACTGAGCATCAATGTTCTCGGGGTCGCCCTTGCACATGATGTAGGTGATCTTGCCGTCGCCGTTGATATCGCCCTGAGTCTCGGTCTCGAGGATCAGCTCGCCCTGATAAGTACCGGACTGACGTGCGTCAGCGCCGACGTAGCAGCACTTGTCTGCGTAGGAGTCCAGAACGCTCTTGTCGGGCTCACGGTTGATGAAGACGATGGGAGTCTCAGAGGGCTTGATGGTATCAACGATGGTCTGAGCGGAAGTGGTCTGGACGGGGTTGATGACCAGGACGTCCACGCCCTGCTGCAGGAAGGTGTTGATCTGCTCGGTCTGGGTGTTCTGGTCGTTCTTGCCATCGACGATGGTGACGGCGTAGCCCATGTCCTTCAGGTACTCTTCCAGATCGGTGCGGTACAGGGTCATGAAGTTATCAGCAAACTGATAGATGCAGACGCCGACGTTAGCAGAGCCGGAAGCAGCAGCTGCGGTAGAAGAAGCAGCGGTAGAAGCTGCAGTAGAGGAAGCAGCAGTAGAAGCGGAAGAACCGCCGCAGGCAGTCAGAACGCCGGTAGCACCCACAACAGCGGAAGCTTTCAGGAAGTCACGACGAGAAATCATTTTCATAATCTTGTTCTCCTTCATTAACGCTTATCACAGCATCTCGCAAAGCGCACTCGTTACACGTTTTGCGGTTTCTGTTTGTATTATAACCATCCGTCCGACCGTTCGCAATAGAACAAATAGACAAGATTATTTGCTATATTTTGTGAGTGTTCCACAATACATTCTGTTGTATCCAAAAATCTTTTTGTTAAGCGGCACAATTTTTCATATTTGTGCAACCAGCGTCCAAATTTATTGTGTCTGTGCGTATTTTTATCAAATCGGTTACAAACTTTTCGAGCCGTTTCGCGCCGGGATGCAACAATTTTATCGGTCTGCTTCAAATTTCTATTTTCCCGGGAATCCCGGCAGACTGTCATTCCATTTCGGAAATATTTCTCTATACATTGACGGATTTCCCATGATTATGGTAGTATATCACATGATTATCATGATCCGCTGCAGAAGGACTGCTGTTTCTCGCCCTCCTTCCACACCCTATCTCGTTACCTTGTTATAATAGGAGCGACACCATGTCCGAACTTACCGAGCAAAATTTGACATGCCAGCAGGCCGAACAGGAAATGGCCTGTCTGCGCAAGATATATGCTTCCGTCCGTCTTCTCGACCCGAAGATGCTGGCGGAAGAACCCTGCTACCCGCCCTGGAAGAATGTCCATCCCTGCACCAGCTGCGTAGGGCGCGAGGCAATGGCAGGCAAATGCCAGTGCTCCAAGCTGGAAACGCTTGGCAGCTCCCTCTATCAGGTCACAGCCCGCTATATCGAGGTGGACGGCAAGCCCTATGTGATGGAGATGATCCTGCCGCTGGACGCCAGCGCCCGCAGCTCCCTCCACTCCAACGAGCTCATCTACCGGGACGCCCTCACCGGTGCCTACAACCGCCGTTTCTATGAAGAGGAATTAAAGCACAAGTACCTCAACGCCGGCGTCGCCATGATAGACCTCGACGACTTCAAGCTCTGCAACGACACCTACGGCCACTCAGCCGGCGACGCAGCGCTCCGGCTCATCGTCTCCATCATCCACCGCTGCATCCGCTCCACCGATATGCTGGTGCGGTACGGCGGCGACGAGCTGCTGCTCATCCTGCCCGACATCTCGGCTGAGGCTTTCGTGCGCAAGCTCAAGGACATCAACAAGCGCCTCTTCGCGGCCCATCTGCCCGAGTTCGAGAAGATGCACGTCTCGGCCAGCATCGGCGGCGTGATGGCCGCCGGCATCCCCATCAGCGACGCCCTGCTCATCGCCGACAAGCGGATGTACCTTGCAAAGCGCCGCAAGAACACGGTTGTCACCGCGGACATCGCCCCCGATGCCGTCTGCTCTGAAAATGAGCACCGTCCGATGGTGCTCATCGTGGACGACTCCCCCATGAACCGTGACATCCTCTCGGAGATCCTCTGCGACGATTTCGAGATCCTGGAAGCCCCCAACGGCCCCAAGTGCCTCGAGCTTCTGAACGCCTGGGGCTCGGATATTTCCATCGTGCTGCTGGACATCGTGATGCCCGACATGGACGGCTTCGATGTCCTCTCCCGGATGTCCGCCCAGGGCTGGCTCGAGGACATCCCCGTCGTGATGATCTCCAGCGAGGATTCCTCCCAGACCGTCCGCCGCGCCTACGAGCTGGGTGCTTCGGACTACATCAGCCGCCCCTTCGATGCCCGCATCGTCCACCGCCGCGTCTCCAATGTCGCCCGGCTCTACGCCCGTCAGCGCCGTCTCAGTGCGCTGGTGTCCCAACAGTTCTATGACCGGGAGAAAAACGACCAGATCATGATCGGCATCCTCAGCCAGGTCACGGAGATCCACAACAGCGAGAGCATCCACCACATCTCCCGGGTGCAGCGCATCACCAGCATCCTGCTGGAGCGTCTGTGCCAGAAGACCGACATCTACGGCCTGAACGGGATGGACCGCTACCTCATCACGACGGCCTCTGCCCTCCACGACATCGGCAAAGTTGCTATCGACGACCGCATCCTCAACGCCCACGACCTGACGCCGGAACAAACCGCCATCCTCCACACCCACCCCATTCTGGGTGCGCAGATGCTGGAAAATCTGTCCCAGTATCAGGACGAGCCGCTGGTGAAATTTGCGATCCAAATCTGCCGCTGGCACCATGAGCGCTGGGACGGCAGCGGCTATCCCGATGGCCGGAAGGGCGATGACATCCCCATCGCAGCACAGGTGGTAGCGCTGGCGGATGCCTATGACGGTCTGACCGGCAAGCGGGACAAGCGCGAGGCCCTCTCGCAGGAGGAAGCGGTCGCTGCGCTGACCGCCGGAACGCACGGCGCTTTCAATCCGCTGCTGCTGGAATGCCTGCGCGACGTAGAAAGCCGGCTCGCGGAGGAGACTGAGGCCGATGCCCCTCCTCCCCCGAAAAAAGGGATTCTCTTTGACGAAACTGTTCTTGGGTGAGGTATAAAAATGACGTTGGAACAAGTATATGCAGCCATTGGCGGCGATTATAAGGGCGTGATGGAGCGTCTGCCCAGCGCGGACTTCGTCCGCCGCTTCGCTCTGAAATTTCTACAGGACGACAGCTTCCCGAACCTGAAAAAGGCGCTGGAAGAGAAGGATGCCCCGACAGCATTCCGCGCCGCTCACACCCTGAAGGGCGTCTGCCAGAACCTCGGCTTCGATGCACTGTACGTCCCGTCCAGTGCTCTGACGGAAGCTCTCCGCGGCGGCAGCCTTGACGGTGCCGACGAGCTGTTTCCTCCGGTAGAGAAGGAATATCAGCGTGTGGTCGAGGCGCTGAAAGCATTAGAATAACAAAAAAATCCCCCGCAGCGTCACAAAGCTGCGGGGGATTTTTCTATTGGATGAATATCAGGAACTGTCTGTCATTATTTCCGGCTTGCCAGCAGAGCCTCGATCTTCTTGATGGGGTCGATGATGCTGGAAACGGACATATCGTGGTTCAGGGCCACGACGAAGTATGCGGCGTACTTGGAGACGTCAACATCGACGTACCAGTCACGGGTCAGTAGCTCAGGCATACGGTAGGTCAGGTTGGTGCCGGTGACATAGTCCAGAATGCCGTCGGCCACAGCCTTGTCGAACTTCTCGAGGCCGCTGGTGAAGAGCGGGAAGGTGGCGTTGGCGATGATGCGCTTTGCGCCGCGCTCTTTCAGGTTGGTGGCAACTTCCAGCATGCTCTCGCCGGAAGCGATGATGTCGTCAGCGACGAAGACGGTCTTGCCCTCGACGGAATCGCCCAGATACTCGTGAGCGACGATGGGGTTGCGGCCATTGACCACGCGGGTGTAATCGCGGCGCTTGTAGAACATACCCAGGTTGCAGCCCAGCACGCTGGAGAAGTACATGTTGCGGCTCATAGCGCCCTCGTCGGGGCTGACCACGATGAACTTGTCCTTGTCGAAGCTGATCTCGGGGTTCTTCTTGAGCAGGTTCTTCAGCACCTGATAGGTGGGCATCGCATTGTCGAAGCTCATCAGAGGCACAGCGTTCATCAGGCGGGGGTCATGTGCATCAAAGGTGATGATGTTCTTGACGCCCATGGCCTGCAGCTCCTGCAGAGCCACAGCGCAGTCCAGGCTCTCGCGGGACACGCGGCGGTGCTGACGGCCGCCGTACAGGCTGGGCATGATGACAGACACACGGTGTGCCTTGCCGGCCACGGCCTGGATGAGGCGTTTCAGGTTGGCGAAGTGGTCATCCGGAGACAGGTGGTTCTCATAGTTGAACAGCTTGTAGGTCACGCTGTAGTTGCCGGGGTCAACAACGATGAAAATATCGTCGCCGCGCACCGACTCCTTGACCAGACCCTTGGCGTCGCCGCTCTGGAAGCGGGGGCAGGCGCTCTCGATGATAAAGCTATTGGTCTGGTAGCCGGCCTCGCTGGCCCAGCGCACCAGATGCTTGTCGATGAGGTTGGTCAGCTCCTCGGCACCCGGGCAGGCGATGAGGCGCAGGTCGGCGACCTGAGGCTGGTGGAAGCAATCCTTAGGGGTAATGACAGACATAATTATAGCTCCTTAAAGTTTCTTTTATCAGTTGATAAAATCAGACGTTGAAGTGCATATCCGTTATTTATTCTATCACATTTTCGGCGTTTCGACACTAGAAACTTGCATCCAACCTGCATTTTCTGCGCCTTGCACATCTCTTTGTCGAAAAAGAGCCGGAGACTATGTGTTTTTTACAAAAACCATACGTTCTCCGGCTCAAAAGTCATTCTTTTAAGTTTTTACTCTTACAGGGCAGCGACAGCAGCCTTCAGCTCTTCGACGCGGTCGGTGTTCTCCCACTTCACGCCCAGGTCTTCGCGGCCCATGTGGCCATAAGCAGCCAGCTTGCGGTAGATGGGCTTGCGCAGGTCGAGGTCGCGGATGATGGCGGCGGGGGTCAGGTCGAAGACCTTCTCCACAGCCTGCTCGATCTTCTCGTCAGCCACGACGCCGGTGCCGAAGGTGTCCACCATGATGGAGACGGGCTTTGCCACGCCGATGGCGTAAGCCACCTGCACCTCGCACTGCTTGGCCAGACCAGCGGCCACGATGTTCTTAGCCACCCAGCGGGTCGCATAAGCGGCGCTGCGGTCCACCTTGCTGGGGTCCTTGCCGGAGAAAGCACCGCCGCCGTGGCGTGCGTAGCCGCCGTAGGTATCGACGATGATCTTGCGGCCCGTGAGTCCCGTATCTCCGTGCGGGCCGCCGATGACGAACTTGCCCGTGGGATTCACGTGCAGGATATAGTCGTCGCCGATCAGTCGCGCCAACTTATCCTTGGCGCGTTCCAGACGGGCCTTGACGCGTGGAATGAGGATCGTGCGCACGTCCTCGCGGATCTTCTCCTGCATGCGTTTTTCGGCCATCTTCTCGGTGACGCCCTTGCTCGTGGGGATGAAATCGTCGTGCTGGGTCGAAACCACGATGGTATGTACGCGCAGCGGACGGTGCGTCTGTTCGTCGTATTCGATCGTTACCTGCGACTTGGCGTCGGGACGCAGGTAGGTCATCACCTGCCCTTCGCGGCGGATGACGGCCAGTTCCTTGAGAATGACGTGCGAGAGGATGAGCGTCGCAGGCATGTATTCGCGCGTTTCGTTGCACGCATAGCCGAACATGATGCCCTGATCGCCCGCGCCTTGTTCTTCTTCGGCCTCGCGTACGACACCCTGGTTGATGTCCGGAGACTGTTCGTGGATCGCGGAGAGCACGCCGCAGGAATTACCGTCGAACTGATATTCGCTTTTGGTATAACCGATACGGTTGATTACGCGGCGTGTTACGTGCTGGATATCGACGTAGGCGCTCGAACGCACTTCGCCCGCGACGACGACCAGACCGGTGGTGCAGAGCGTTTCGCAGGCTACTTTGGAGTTGGAGTCGTGACGAAGGAATTCGTCGAGAATGGCATCGGAAATCTGATCCGAAACTTTGTCGGGGTGTCCTTCGGACACGGACTCCGACGTAAATAAAAATCCCATTTTACATTTATTTTGGAAGTTAAACGTATAAAATGGGGAAAAATTGGCTGCTGGAATAAAAAAGCTGTTTTAGCTATTTTTTATTGTGGTTTGCAATCAGTCAAATCTTTCCACATTCCCCGCCGATCGGCGAGGACTGCAAAGGTAAACATAAAAAACGGGGAATAAAAACTTATTCCCCATATTATCTTACGAAAAATAGGTGCCGTCTTATAGGGCCTTGGTATCTATCGGGTTACGTTCAAGGTCGGCAGATTCAGGATTTGGGCTCGGGTGAATTATTCTGTGTGCCGACGGCGGAGTTTTCGCTTCGCGACACGTCTAAAAGCAGGAAACACAATAATCGTCTTTTCTGGGCGTTCTGTAACTAAATAGAAACGCTCAAACAGAAACAGCCTATGGAATAAAATTGCCTCCGTAATAAAACCAGTTAAATTATTTCAATATTGGATTATGAAAAAGGCATTGTTATTATTAGGTATGATTGCCGCAGGCGCCGCATCCGGCGGTGTCGTCGCCTGGAGTATTTTATCGCCGGCCGAAAAGAACGGCACGCATGTTGTTACGCCGCAGAGCGGGGCAGTGTCTGACGACCCCTTTTCTCAGGCGGGAACCCATTTCACTTCGTATCAGGCCGAGCAGTATCCGGATCTTACGTATGCTGCCGAGAATGCTGTCAAGGCCGTCGTGAATATCGAGGTGGTTCAGGAGATCGAAGTTCCCGAGCGGCAGTACGATCCGTTTTTCGAATTTTTCGGTATTCCCCAGCAGGGCCGGCGCGGCCCTTCGACACAGGAGCGTCGGGGCGGAGGATCCGGCGTGATTATTTCCGCAGACGGTTACATCGTGACCAACAACCATGTGGTGGACGAGGCTACGCGCCTTCGCGTGAAGCTGAGCGACGGCCGCACGTTCGACGCCAAGGTGATCGGTACCGACCCCACGACGGATGTGGCGCTGGTGAAGATCGAGGCCGAGGACCTGCCTACGTTGCCTTTCGGCAGTTCGGATTCGCTCCGGTTGGGCGAATGGGTGCTGGCCATCGGATCGCCCTATAACCTGCAATCGACCATTACGGCCGGTATCGTGAGTGCCAAAGCGCGTCAGTTGGATGTTATTCCGAGCGAATTCCGCATCGAGTCGTTTATCCAGACGGATGCGGCCGTCAATCCCGGTAATTCGGGCGGTGCGTTGGTCAATACGCGCGGCGAACTGGTCGGTATCAATACCGTAATCAAGACGATGACGGGCAGCTATGTCGGTTATTCGTTCGCGGTCCCCGAAACGATCGTTCGAAAGGTGGTCGTGGATCTCAAGGAGTACGGCGTCGTGCAGCGGGCTCTGTTAGGTCTGGCATTCCGCCCCATAGATCAGAATTTCATCGATCAGATGGGCGAGGAAACGGGTATCGAGGAGTTGGGCGGCGTTTATGTCGCCAGTGTGTCCGAAGGGGGCGCTGCCTCGCAGGCCGGTATCCGCAAGGGAGATGTGATTCTTTCGGTCGATGGCGTGGAGTTGAACGAGGCTGCGACGCTTCAGGAGCAGATCGGCAAGCACCG
>OGGA01001862.1_pt1 | contig 10221 bp, 7 predicted proteins | sample 1571041 | NCBI WGS metagenome assembly OGGA01 (sample SAMEA2582057, study PRJEB24529) | metagenome | biome: Human gut stool | place: China | collected 2011 | reverse complement strand
TTAATCAGGGTGTCGCCTGTTCGAGTCAGGCAAGAGGCGCCAGCAAAGCGATGGATATTTTTCCATCGCTTTTTTGTTTTTCTGTATCTTTTTTTCACGCATTCTTAACGGTTCTTAAAAAATATCGCCTTGAAGAACCCTAGTGGATGTGGTATACTTTTATAAGTTTATAGGCGTGGAAAAGGTACTGTGCAGACTGCACAGTCTTTTCTGCCCACAGACAGGCGCTCCCCGGTCAGAAGACTGCCGTGCAGGAGCGCAGTTTTTTCGTTGGTCAAATCAGCAGGCAGGCCGGCGGCTCTGTGCGGCAAGCACGGGCGGCAGGGCGGCTTTGTGTCGTTTGAATAAATCTGTAGAATAAAAGGAAACATCTATGCGTTATACCTACGTCCGGCAGCACGATACCACCGACTGTGCGGCTGCCTGTCTGGCCATGGTGTGCCTGCACTACAAAAAGGAAGTGACCATCACCCGCCTGCGGGATATGATGGGTACCGACCTGAAAGGCACTAACCTTGTCGGCCTGCAAAAAGCCGCCAATGAACTTGGTTTTACCACCGCCGCAGTCCGCGTGGACCGCGAAAACTTCCTGAGCGACTTCTCGCTTCCCTGCATTGCACAGGTGATCACCGATCAGGGTCTGGCTCACTTTGTTGTGGTGTTCAAAAAGACCACCATCAAGGATGATGGCGCACGCCGCAAGCACATGCTGCAGGACGCTGAAGCCCGCAAGGAAGAAGAGGAAAAGGGCAAAAAGCATAAGTGCAAGGATTACGTTATCATCGGCGATCCCGGCACGGAGCTGAAAAAGATCAGTCTGGACGAGTTCTACAAGAACTTTACCGGTGTTCTGCTGCTTTTGAACCCCACCTCGGAGTTCAAGGGCGGCAAGATTGAAAAGGGCGGCATGATGAAGCGGTATATCAACCTGCTGCTGCCCCAGAAAAAGCTGTTCTTCTACGCCATCCTCAGCTCGGTGATCACCACCATTCTGGGCATCGCGTCCTCCATGTTCAATAAGATCCTGATGGACGAGGTGCTGCCCTACGGGCTGAACAGCCTGCTGGTCACATTGATCCTGGTGTTCAGTGTGGTCAGCATTACCAGCACGCTGATCGGCTTTGTGCGCCAATGGGTGCTGATTCATCTGTCCATCAAGATCGATATCCCGCTGATGCTGGGCTACTTCGGGCACATCTTCAACCTGCCCATGAAGTTCTTTGCCACCCGCAAGACCGGTGATATCACCACCCGTTACTCGGACGCAAACACCATCAAATCCATCTTTACCAGCATCGCGCTGAGCCTTGTGATGGATATCTCCATGGCTATCATCACCGGCATCATTCTGTTCCGCATGAACGCCATGCTGTTCTCCATCTCGCTGTTCATGGCGCTGGTCAGCATCCTTCTGGTGCTGGTGTACAAACAGCCTTATAAAAAGATCAACGAAGAGAGCATGGCACAGTCTGCTGCGCTGAACAGCCAGATGATCGAGAGCCTGCGCGGCATCGAGACCGTCAAGTGCAACGCCAACGAGCAGACCGAGCTGGATAATCTGGAACGCGAGTACATGAAGAGCCTGAAGATCAGCCTGCGCTCCAGCCGCATCAGCACCACGCAGGGTCTGATCTCCTCCTTCATCTCCACCGGCTTCAGTATGCTGACCACCTATGTGGGCATCAGTCAGGTGCTGAACGGCGAGATGACGCTGGGCGGCTTTATGGCATTCAGCACCCTGTCCGGCTACTTTACCTCCCCCCTGAGCAACCTGATCGGCCTGCAGATGCAGATCCAGGAAGCCAGCATCTCCATGAAGCGTCTGACCGAGATCATGGACTACCCCTCTGAGTACGAGACCGCCGAGGGTGTGGAGCAGAGCGAGCTGGACAAAGTGGAGGGCGACATCGAGTTCAAGGACGTTACCTTCCGCTACGGCAACCGTGCCCCGGCACTGGATCATGTCAGCTTTACCATCCCCGCCGGCAAAAAGGTGGCGCTGGTGGGCAGCAGCGGCAGCGGCAAATCCACCATTACCAAGCTGCTGCTGAAGTACTACGACCCCGAGGACGGCGAGATCGATGTGAACGGCGTGAATCTGGCGGAGTACAGCAACCACTCGGTGCGCCGCGCCATCGCCTATGTGCCCCAGAACGTTGAACTGTTCAGCAAGACCATCTACGACAACATCCGCATCTCCCGCATGGATGCCACGCTGGACGAGGTGAAGGAAGCTGCCAAGAAGGCCGATGCCCACGAGTTTATCCGTCACCTGCCGCTGCAGTACAACACCTATCTGGAGGAAGCCGGCAACGGCCTGTCCGGCGGTGAAAAGCAGCGTATCGCACTGGCACGCGCCTTCCTGAAGGACTCTAACCTCTACATTCTGGACGAGTCTACCAGTAATCTGGACTTTGCCACCGAGACGCTGATCTTCAACATGATCTACGAGCAGCTGGCAGACCGCTCCATGCTGATCGTGGCGCACCGCCTTTCCACTATCCGTGACTGCGACCTGATCCTTGTGATGGATCACGGCAAGATCGTGGAGCGCGGCAACCATGAGGAACTGATGGCAAAGGATGGCCGCTATGCCGAGCTGTGGAATATGCAGCAGGGCATCTTCCGCAAGCGCAAAGCCGAGCCTGCTCCGCAGGTGTCTGCCGCTGTGGTGGAAGAGGACGACGACGGCGAGTCCATCACCTACTGACCGCATCCGCAGCTCTTGTCCGGATGCAGCATAAGCTTTTTTCCCGCCCGGCGGGAAACCGAAGAATGCCTCGTTATGGTGTGCCCGGAGGCAGACGCTTCCGGGCACCTTTTTGTTCCGGCTTACATTGAAAAAATAACAGGATTAGGGGTAATTTACTATGAACGAGATCAAAGTTGCTGAAAACAAGACCCTCAAGCTGACCAATGTCCTCTCCCGCGTTGTGCAGCCCGAGGAGCTGGCAAACCTGCCGGTCATCCTGACCCAGATGCAGAACTTTATGAAGAGCAACGGCGCACAGCCTATCGGCCCGTTGGTGCAGGCGGTAAAGATGGGTACCGGCCCGGATCATGTGCCGGAACTGTACATGATGCAGCAGGCTACCCAGATGATCCCCCAGATGGAGCCCGGCTACCACATGGACGCTGTGCTGCGGGTGAAGAACTGCCTGTACGCCCACTACACTGGTCCGATGAGCCACAACCAGCTGGCTACCGCCAAGCTGCAGATCATGGCCTTTGAAAACGACATCAAGCTGACCGGCGACAACTATACCATCTATGTCAATCAGGACGATGACGATGCCGTGATCGACGTATTTATGGAGACCAAATAATTATGACGACAACCATTCAGAACCTTTCGGATCTGCAGGACCGCCGGATCATGATGGACAAAAAACTGCCCCCTTACGGGTACGCCTTTGTCATTCTGACCGGTCTGTTCATGATTTTTCTGGTGATCTGGAGCACCCAGACCAACCGCATCTATGTCAGCCAGAACAGCGGTGTGGTGCAGGCCGCCAACAAGACCTACATCATGTCCAGCTACTCCGGCTCCATCACCGAGCTGTATGTCTCTGAGGGCAGCTATGTGAACGAAGGCGATCTGATCGCCCGGCTGAAGAGCACCGATCTGGATATGCAGAAGGATAACCTGCAAAGCCAGCTGGATATCTACCAGAAACAGCTGGATCAGTACAACAAGCTGCTCAAGTGCATTCAGGACGACACCAACTACTTCGACGAGACGAATGCCGAGGACCAGCCCTACTACTACCAGTACCAGACCTACAAAAGCCAGGTAGCGCAAAAGACCTTTGACGCCACCACCTATCAGGCTGCCGGTTACTCCGACACCCAGATCAAAGCGCTGATGGAGCAGAACCAGAGCGAGCTGGAGGCTTTGTACTACTCCACCATGCAGTCCATCTCCCAGAGCATTACCAGCGCACAGGTCAATGTGGATAATCTGCAGGCGCAGCTGGATTCCCTGAACACTGGTGCTAACGATTACTTCATCTACGCGCCCACCTCCGGCGTGATCCACATGGACACCCCCTACAAGGAGGGCATGGTGCTGAGCGCCGGTTCCGCATTGGCTACCGTTGCCAGCGAGAACGATGATCTGGAGATCATGGCCATGGTGACGGTGAACGACCGCCCCCTGCTGCATGTCGGCGACCCTTGCAAGATCGCCATCACCGGCCTGTCGGAGTATTCCTACGGCACGCTGACCGGCACGGTCACCTCCATTGACAGCGATGTGACCTCCAGCAACAACGGCTCCTACTACAAGATGACCATCAAGCCCGACGCCACCTATGTGGTGAGCCGCAGCGGCGACAAGGTGGATCTTTCCAACGGTATGAGCGTGACCGCCCGCGTGGAATACGATCAGGTCACCTATTTTGAGTATGCTATGGAGGCTCTGGGCGTGCTGTTCCGCTAAAAACGGATTACGCAGCACGGCAGGATGCCCCCTTCTACACCACCCCAAAGAGGTACAAACAACATGATTCGAACCGCAAAGAAACTGGCCGCCTGTGTGCTGATGCTGGGTGTGCTGGTATGCGGCACCGCACTGAGCGCTGCCGCAGCCAGTCTGCCCGTTGAAGAGCAGAACGGCGTTTCACTGCCATGGCTCAAGGACGTGCCCGCCGAGAGCATTGCCACCGGCAGTTACTCTGCCAATATGCTGCTGGGCGCTTCCCAGCAGCTGTCCCCCGTGGTCAGCCCCAGTTACAGCACCGACTCTGTGGTCTTTTTGACCGATGACAGCAGCGTGCTGACCGTAAGCAGCAGCGGCGTGGTACAGGCTGTGGGCGTTGGCACTGCCACCGTTACGGCAGCAGCCGGCAACCAGATCTGCGCCTACACCATCGTGGTCTCCATGGACTCCTCCATGATCGTGACCGAGATGGATCTTTCCCTCTCCTCCAACACCATCTATGTGGGCAACTCGGTGTCGGCTTCGCTGCAGGTGCGCCCCAGTTCCGCTTCCAACTACGCCACCGTCACCCTGACCTCCTCTAACGAGAAGATCGCCACGGTGAACAGCTTTGGCCGCGTGACCGGCGTAGCGCCCGGCACTGCCACCATTACCGCTGCCTGCGGCTCGGTGGTGGCCACCACCACCGTTACGGTGCTTGCCCTGCCCACAGACTCCACCGGCACAAGCGGCACTCCATCCAGCAACAGCGGGCAGGTGATCACCCCCAGCACCAACTACATCGTGCTCAAGCCCGGTGCCACCCGCACCATTACGGCCAAGGCCACCCCTGCCAGTGCATCCCAGTCCTTCACCTTCAAGTCCGGCAACAGCAGCATTGCCACGGTCAGCCCCACGGGCGTGGTCACGGCGGTAGGCACCGGTTCTACCTCCATTACCATCTCCAACGGCAAGGCTACTGCCATGGTCACCGTCATCGTGAACCGCTCGGCAGATGCCGCCTCCGGCAGCGACAGCAGCAATGACGGCACGAACGCCCCGGACGATAGCACCGCTATCCCGCTGGATCCTGTGGTGCAGACCATTCAGGACAGTACGGAGGATCAGGTGGTGTTCAACCAGTCTGAGGTGCCCATCGTGACCGGCGAGATCCTGAACGCCCTGCGCACCACCGGCAGAACCCTGTGCGTGGTGGGCGATGGCTACACCCTGAACGTTTCCGGTAAGGACGTAAAGAGCACCACCAGCGAGATCGACACCGCCATCACCTTCACCGAGAGCGCAGAGGGACTGGAGTTTGAGCTGGACAACGGCCGTACCCTTCCCTGCGCGGTGCAGCTGGAACTGGACGTGAGCACTTACTCCCGCCTGTACCTGTACAACACCATCAGCAACAAGTGGCAGTTCCTGAACAGCTACAAGGACGGCGTCATCACCGCCGACACCGCCGGCCGCTACCTGCTGACCAACCAGAACCTGCGGTTCAGTGATATCAACTGGACCTTCTTCATCGCAGGCGGCGTGGTGGTGATCCTCATCGCCATTGCCTACATCGTGCTCAAGAAGCGCTACTGGTTCTGGTAAGTTCCTCTTCCCCTGCATATACGACCGCCCGCTGCACAACATTTCGTGCAACGGGCGGTTTTGTGTTATAGACGATTTAGAATGGTCTCCGCGCGGCTCCGACCATTTTTAGCGGAAGAATATTTTTATCTTCATATGAAAAAAGTGGTTCAGAAACGCCCGCAGGCGTTTCTGAACCACAGTTCCAATCATCTTTCCGCTGAATATGGCCAAAGCAGCGCGGCGGCCATTTCAAATCGTCCTCTCTCCGGTCACTCCACCGTTACGCTCTTGGCAAGGTTGCGGGGCTTATCCACATCGCAGCCGCGCAGAACAGCCATATAGTAAGCGAACAATTGCAGCGGCACAATGAGCTGCAGCGGCATCAGAATGTCGTCATACTCGTCCAGACGGATGACCTCGGTGGCAACGCCCTCCGGCACCTCCGCGTCCTTGGTGGTGAACAGCAGCACCCGCGCCCCGCGGCTGCGGGTCTCCTTGGCGTTGGAGATGGTCTTTTCGTAGACGTTTTTCTGGGTAGCCAGCGCAATCACCGGCACACCGTCCGTGATCAGGCTGATGGTACCGTGCTTCAGCTCCCCTGCCGCGTAGGCATCCGAGTGCACATAGCTGATTTCCTTCAGCTTCAGACTGCCCTCCAGCGAGAGGGCGTAGTCGAACCCGCGCCCGATGAAAAAGCAGCTCTGGGTGTTCACATAGCGGCTGGCAAGGTACTTGATCTGCTCGCAGTCCGCAAGGCGGGGCTTGATGACCTCTGGCGCGTGGAGCAGCTGGGCGGTGTAGTACTTGGTCTTTTCCTCGGTCAGCTGCCCCCGCGCGTAGGCTAGACGCAGGGCAAACAGGTACAGCACGCACAGCTGCACCATATAGGCCTTGGTGGACGCTACCGCGATCTCCGGCCCTGCGTAGGTGTACATGACGTAATCCGCTGCCCGGGCAATGCTGCTGCCCACCACGTTCACAATGGCCAGCACCGGCACGCCTCGGCTCTTAGCCAGCTTGAGGGCGGCCAGCGTATCGCTGGTCTCGCCAGATTGGCTGATGATGATGACTAGATCTTCCGGCTTCAAGATGGGGTCGCGGTAGCGGAACTCGCTGGCGATATCCACCTGTGCGGGCACCCGCGCCAGCGCCTCAATGGCGGTCTTGCCCACCATGCCGGCGTGCATGGCCGTGCCGCAGCCCACCAGATGCACCGTGCCGATGCTGCACAGCTTCTCATCCGTCAACTCCGGGATGCGCAGCTCCGGCAGGCCATTCTCCACCCGGGGGCTGACCGTTGCAGTGATGGCGGCGGGCTGCTCGTTGATCTCCTTGAGCATAAAGTGGGGGTAGCCGCCCTTTTCCGCGGCTTCCATATCCCAGTCTGCGGTCAGCTTTTCGCGCTCCACTGCCTCGCCGAACTCGTTATAGAAGCGGATGCCCTGTGCCGTGCACACCGCCATATCCCCTTCTTCCAGCACGCTGTAGCTGCGGGTGTACTTGAGCAGCGCCGGGATATCCGATGCCACAAAGTTTTCGCCCTCGCCCCAGCCCACGATGAGCGGGCTTTCCCGCTTGACCGCAAAGATGGTGTCCGGGTAGTCCTTGAACAGCACCGCCAGCGCGTAGCTGCCCCGCACCTTGGCAAGCGCAGCCTGCAAAGCCTGTAAAGGCTCGCCTTGATAGCAGCTGTCGATGAGCTTTACCAGCACCTCAGTATCGGTCTCGCTGGCAAAGGTGTAGCCCTTAGCGATCAGGCGCTCCTTCAGCGCGCCGTAGTTTTCAATAATACCGTTGTGCACGATGCTGACCCTGGGCGTGGAGTGCGGGTGGCTGTTCACGTCGCTGGGCTCGCCGTGGGTCGCCCAGCGGGTATGACCGATGCCACAGCTGCTCTGGGGCAGCGCCAGCTCTTCCAGCTTACTGCGCAGGGTGGAAAGCCGCCCCTTGCTTTTGACCACGCGAATACCGTCCCTCTGGGTAAGCGCCACACCGGCAGAATCGTACCCGCGGTACTCCAGCTTTTCCAAACCGTCCAGCAGCACCTGCTGGGCGCTGCGCATCCCGACATAACCTACAATGCCACACATACAAAATACCTCCAGACCGACTGCGGCGCGCCGAAATGCGCTGCTGCACAGTCAGTTTCCTCTATCAAAGTCTATGATCTTGTATGGCTTTCTTTGCAGGGTTCTGTTTCGGTATTGCTGCCGGTTTTTGCCCTGTTCTGCGGCTGGTATAGCCCTCAGCCGGAGAAACATCCGCCGAATCTTTCGATGATCCCTCTCCTCGTCACCCTCACGGCTGTCACCCGTGTGGCCCGGCGCTTTGCGTCAGCTTGCGGTACACATTCCTTCTTTCAATGTTTTTGGGAAATCTCAGTGCATTCCCAGCATTTTATGCAGCTTGGGCTGCCACTTCAGCTTGTACAGCAGCAGCATATTGCACAGTGCGCGGTCGTACAGGGCAAAGGCCACGTTGCCCATACCCAGTGTGAGCAGGGACATTGCCAGTGCAGTGGTGCGCAGCTCCTGCGAGACGCTGCCCGCCGGTACCAGCACAAGCAGCAGACCGTACATGGCAAGCACCGCCGCGTTGCACAGCAGCAGCTTACACACCAGCTGCAATGCCCGGGGACGGATGCGGTCAAACCGGGGCTTTACCAGCGGGTAATAGCCCAGCAGCACCGTGAAGATCAGGGCGATCTCTTTATCCGGCACAAAGAGCAGTCCCAGCAGACTGACGGCTGCGTAGGCCGTCCACGCCATGGTGATGCCGCACTCCATGCACACCGTTGCAATGAGAAAGCTGGCCACCGCAGGCGCGATGAACATGGCAATGGGGATGATGGTGCCCAGCAGCATCAGTGCCACACACAGTGCCGCCGCCATGCCGCAATAGGCCATGGACCAGCTTTTGCTTTTTTGTTTCTTCATGGGATCTCCCATTTTTCGGTATCGGCGTCCTGCTCCAGCGGGTAGACCGCGTGCTGCAGACCCAGGATCATGATATTGTTCAGCAGGGTGTCGTTCAGCTTGAGATCCAGCATCTTGTACGCCCGCATCAGGTCGTTGACCGCAGCCAGTGCCTGCCGCCGGGCGTTCTCTATGGCGGCAGCCTGTCCGTTGAGCTCGTTGACCACGAACACGTTGTACTGGCCGTTGCGGCGGTCGGCTTCAAAGCGTTCGGCCTTATCCAGCAGATAGAAGATGCGGCCGATGCAGCTGCCAATGTACCGCATGCTCTTGCGCTGGTTGTGGTCGTCCGTAGCCAGCGTGGAGTACAAAGCGCCGTAGATGTTGCTCATAGGCTCGGCGGCAAGGGCGTAGTTTTTGGCGCTCAGGTTCATCTGCACCACCGCCTGCTCCCGCTCCTGCGCAAACAGCCGCTCCAGTGCCGGGTTCTCCTGCCGTGCTTTGTCGTAGGCGCGGCGCAGCAGCAGCTTGTCCACTGCGCGGCGCACGCGCTTCGCCGGGCGCAGCTCGCTGTACTTGCGGTCCTGCAGATTATGCCAGCCCATCAGGATCTCCGTCTGCGCCGCCTGCCGGATGCCCAGCGTCTGGCACATCATGCTGCGCTGGAACGGCGTACCGGGCACCCGCTGCCGTTTGCAGGTGGGCATACGCCCCGCCAGACTGTCGGACAGGATGGCAAACAGCACCCCGTTGGTGCGCAGCAGATGGCAGGCGTAGAAGCCGTAAGACTTATACATCTGCCGCCGCACCCCGCGGAGATAACGCATATAGGTGTTGTAATCCCGGATCGTCAGTTCCGGCAGATAGGGCCGCATCCGTCCCTTCATATAAGCCAGCCATCCTTTCTGTACAGTTTTTGTATCCTGCGGTCAATAAGATTAGTATAATCCTTTTTGTTCGGCAACGCAACTGCCGGATGCAAAAACTGCCGTAATTTGTCATTATGCCGAATTTTGTGAAATCGTTTTCTCCAACAAAAAAACGCCCGCAGACCGTTTCTTTTCTGCAAAAGACGGGCTGTGGGTGTTTGTGTCGGATTTTCCCGGTAAAAGACACACTTTTCCGGTGCACTGTCTGCCGGGCGGGCGGTCAAATGCCCTTACTTCTTTTCAAAATGGGTGCGCTTGCCGTCAAAGCCGGATTTGGGCATGGGCTTTGCCATCTTTTCGGTCTTGGGGGCGTTATAGTACATATACAGCTGGCAGGGGATCATGCCGTTGTACATCTTGCGGCGCTTGT
>OGGA01001856.1_pt1 | contig 10248 bp, 8 predicted proteins | sample 1571041 | NCBI WGS metagenome assembly OGGA01 (sample SAMEA2582057, study PRJEB24529) | metagenome | biome: Human gut stool | place: China | collected 2011 | reverse complement strand
ACCACCGCTATCATACCCAGAATGGAAATCAGGGAAATGGATTGCAAAGCCGGGTGTTTGGCAAACACAAGTGCTCCCATACCGACCACTGTGGTGAAGGCGGAGAAGAAGATGGCTGTTTTATGGGAATTCAACACCTTCTGACCTGTACGGTATTTGTTTTGTAGCCCGTCCATAATGAAGATACTGAAGTCATCTCCAATGCCAAAGATAAAGGTGGACAGGATGATGTTGATAATATTGAACTCAATCCCCAGAATCCCCATCAATCCCAAGATGATTACCCAGCTGATTAGCATTGGGAGAAAGCTCATCAGGGTAAGTTCGATACGTCCGTAGGAGAACCATAGTGCAAAGAATATGAGGAAAGAAGAGATGTACAGAATCAGGTAAAAGTCGTCATTGATGGCCGATACCCATTTGTTGGCAAAATAGGAACGGTCGAAGATGACTACATTCGGGTCTTTATTAAAGTTCTGGTACACAGCTTCCTTATTCGGTTCGCTGATCCGTATCTGGCTGATAAGCATGGTGATGGAATCGGCAGAAGTTTGCCATTCGTTCAGTAGCTTGCCGGATAAATCGTCTTCTTGTGCGGTGTAGTGATATTCACCGAAAGGTTGGTTCAACCATTGATAAAAGGGCTCGAAGCTTCCCGGACGGAAACGATATTCAGCGGCAGCTGTTTCCAGCTGTTCACGGACTTGTTGCTGTTTTTCATCCGTCCAGTAATCTTTCCATTTCTTCAGGCGTTTCTGCTGCTCTTGCGGAGAGATCAGAAACTGTGAGGCGGAGGCATACTCTTTGATGAGTCCCTGCTCTTTCAGTGCCGATAACTTCTGATTGGTCGTTGCATAAATTTCGGTAGCCTGATTCATGTCTTTGCCCACACTGACAAAAAGCACGGTCTTTTCGTCGTTGTCGAAGAGTTGCAGTAATTTTTCTTCCGATTGTTGGAGATGGCGGGGCTCATAGTTGAGACTCATCATATCGTTGTTGAAGCCTACCTTTTGCGAAGTAAACAAACAGATCACTGTAATGAGGAGGATGCCGCCTACCAGCCATTTATTCTTTTCGTAAGAATAAGCATTTATTTTCTCGATGATGCGTAGTATGCGTCCCTGTTTGACGTCTGCCTGTCCTTTCAGAAAATGAGGCAGGTAAATGAGACAGAAGAGGGTGGTGCCCACCAATGCCAGAGAGGCAAACAATCCGAAGTCGCGTAACAGATCGGAACTGGTGAATATCAATCCCATAAATGCGCCGATGGTGGTGAAACTACCTACTGTAAGCGGATAGGCTATCTCTTTAATCAGTTGTTGCACGGTGGAAACATGGTTCTGATGTGCCAACATGTGGATGGAATAGCTTAGTGCAATACCCATCACTGCCGAACCGGCTCCCACGGCAATGGCCGATATACTTCCTTTGATAAAGAAAATCAGAAACAGGGCGAACAATCCTCCAAAGAGTACCGGAGTAATAATCAATGGTATCGATCGCTTCCGTTTAAACACGAGTGAGATAAACACTATGATGATAAGCAGTGCCAGGGAAGAAGTCAAAATCGTATCTTTCTTGATCTGACGGGCGTTGTAGACTCCTACGGAGGGACCGCCGAAATATTCGACTCGAATGGTAGGAGATTCTCCCTGTACGTGTTGGAGTTCTTCTTCGAGTATTTTTATCAGTTCGTCATTCTTTCCGGTACTGCCTGTGCTGAATACCGGGGTAATGAACATAAGCAAGGTGGAACCGTCTTTGGAAAAGATGTGTTCGTCATAGATCTCGTAGTTGGCTTCCAACTGGAAATCCTGCAAATGTTTCAGGGCTTCACTACCCAGTCCGAGCGGATCCCGGAGAATATAGCTTCTTAATGCGATTCCGGCAGGAGAGAGGAGATTGGTATAGTTCTTCTGCATGGTAGCTTGTATACCTTTTTCTGTCAATAGGGAATCGAATCGTTGATAATCCGTATCTGTCAGGAATAACGGGAGATGCTCGTAGACAAAGTCTGTGGCTCCTCCGATGAGGCTTTGGTCTACTTGTGCGAAAATTCCCTTAATCAGGGTTCCTCCGGCTTTTTCAGTCAGGGTTTGTTGCAGTTGTCCGGCAGCTTCTATCAGGGAATCGGGTTCTACCCGGTGACATGTATCTGCCGAGGATAGCATAATGATAATCTTATCCTTGATTTTGAGATTGTCGAATACCTTGATTGTGTTTTGGGAGTCTTTGGTGTCGGGGAAAAATTGTGTGATGTTCTCTTCGAACCTTACTTGCAGGGCAAAGAATCCCATTAACAGGACACAACTGATGAGTGACAAATAGAACAGAATCTTGTGCCTCTCAAAATAATCATATAGTCCGATAAAAAACTGGGTCATATCTTTTTTTTCCTACACGCCGTGAGCAGAATGAACGCGATGGTTCCTGCCAGTATGCTGCATACGACTGCAAAGATAACACTTCCTATTAAATATTGCTCTATGACTGATTTTACATTTTCAAAAGAAAGTTCGTTTAAGTGCAGGTTTACAGGTTCTCCCAGTACTTTACAGCCGGTTACATAACTTCCGTACAGTAAAAATGGTATCATCGGAGGGATGCTGATGTTGGCTGCTACAATAGCTATGACTTTGTTTAATCGGAACAAATGTGCCAAAAACAACGTAATCAGCATTTGATATCCCCATGCCGGAACGATGCCCATAAATACGCCGAGCATGATGGCTGCTGTAATCCGCAGGTTAGATTCGGGGGAGTGGGTGATGTGATTGGAGAAAAACTGCTTGCAATTCTTCCAGGTCAGTTTACGGAAAAAGTTCCGTGGAACAATCCAAAGGAAAGTGACGAGTACCAGTACCGTATTCAGAATACTGATACGGGTGAAATCACGGAACGGGCGGAAATGAGAAACCCGTTCTTCCTGTGGCGGATAATAAACGTGTACCGGAATATTTTTTACGGGATTGCCTCCCCATGCTGCAAAAACAAGTGCTTCCAGTTCGAACTCATATTTGGCAGTGTAATACCACTTGTCCACATTCATTCGTTGGATGGGGTACAGGCGGTAGCCGGATTGAGTATCTTGCAGTTTGATACCTGTTTCGAGGGTAAACCAGAAGTTGGAAAACTTATTGGCAAATGTATTCTTTCCCGGCATGTTGTCCGAGGCGAGGTTACGGGCACCTACCAATAATGTGTCCGGTTCCTTTTCTATGGATTCGATCAATGCAGGGATATCCGAAGCGAAATGCTGTCCGTCAGAATCAATGGTGATAGCATACCGGAATCCTTGCTTTTTGGCAAAGGATAGTCCATGTCTCAAAGCTACTCCTTTTCCTTGATTGACAGGGTGGGTGATGGTATGTAAGTTAGATTCCCGGCTAAGTATTTCGGCTGTTTCATCTGTAGAACCGTCGTTGACAACAAGGATATCGGGGGCGTAGAAACGTACACTTTCTATGACGTCCGCCAGTGTCTTTCCATTGTTGTAACTTGGGATGATAACGATGATCCCTAATTGTTTCAACTTCTCGTGCCAATAGGCTGTACTTATTTGTTCCTTCATACTGTCGGGGTAAGTGCAGCTTTTAGTTTAATGAAACATTCGTCTTTTATATTTTCTTCCTTTATAATGCTTTCTTTTCCTGTGTTCTCCTTTACAATTTCTTCTTTTGCAATATCCTCTTTCACAATGCTTTTATTTACAGTCTTTTCCTTTACAGTACCTTCCGCCTGTAACTGGAGTTTGCCTTCTTCTGTCTCTTTGAGACTCAGTACGATTGCTATCCGAGGCGTTTCTATAGGATTGATAGCCGAAAGAAACTTGCAGGAAGACACTTGCGCTATTTGCAACTTTTGCTGACGAATATCTTCTACACATTCCTTGATAAGTTGCAATAAACAAACTCCGGGAACTACCGGATGTTCAGGAAAATGTCCCTGATAAACAGTGTGGTCAGGATTCAACTCTATCTGGATAGTCCAGGTGGTTGAATCCGATGACTCGGAGGAAAGGATAGTATAGAAGTTATCAAGTAGCATATATTAAATTTCTTTAGATAGTTTATCCAGACGGATTGTTAACCGTATCCACGGATGTTTGATTTTTATTTGTGCCGGATCACCCGGAGTATCGCCGGTAATGTAGACCACTGATTTTCCAAAGCCTTTTCCACTAATTCTTTTTTGGGTAGCATTGTCTTCGGTGGCTTTCACACGGACGTCTTTTCCATTTAAGAACAAACGCCTGAAATCCATCTCTAACAGTTTCAATACCTTTTCTTTTTTCATGGGTTCAATGCAGCTGTTGACATTAAATTGATCGTCGCGAAGAGAAAAATCGAAAAGGCTTAACCCGAAGTAGGTAGACGCTACGATCCGGATTTCGTTATCAGGCATACGGCGTACTATCAGCATACCACTCATGTGATGTTTCATGAAATCCAGTTGGATATTGTATTTTTGTGATCCTTCCCCTTGTGTCAGTTCGATAACAGGAGGCACAGTGCTGCCTTCCCCGCTTATTCGTGGAGAGCAGGACGTTTGAACCTGTATTCCTAAGAATAACAGAACCGTCAGGCTAACGAATCGCAAACTTCGTTTCATTCTTCAGAGAGTTGAACTTTTTATTATAGAATTCGTATTCTGTGTAGTTTGTAGCTGTTTCGGACAGACGGAGTTTGTGTACCGACATATCTTTCTTGTCCAAATAAATTTCGATACCGGCAATATAGGCTTGTACTGCTTTGTTAGTCGGCTTTATTTTAACCAAATAATATCGTGCGTCTTCAAAATATTCTAGCTGGTAGTTGGATGACATCTTAGACAGGTCGCCTATCATACACGCAGTTAGCATATCCTGCATCTGTGCCATCATTTTGTTCGAACTTAGGTTCATAATACTTTTCTTGCCATCCGATACAATTTTGAGCTTACTCCCGTTTATCACGATGAGATAATCCATCGGGCGGAAGTATTCCATACAGATTTTATTGCTCTTTTGGTAGTAGAACTTCCCTTTGGAAGTAACCTTTTCGTCGAATACATCGAGATATTTCACTTGGGTAAAATCGCTTTCGATGGACTTCACGGTTTGTGCCTCCTTTGCCAGGCGGTTTTCAAACTCGGTCTTTTGCACCATCTTTTTCATGCTCTGTGCATGGACGGTGGCGATAGACAAGAAGAAAAGCGATAAGTATAGTAATAAAGTTCTCATACATTTTTATTTTATGCCAATAGTTTGTCCGGACGGACAACGGTATATCCTTGTTCTTTTAGTAAATCCAGTATTTGTTTCACTAACTGGTCGCTGCCGGGCATCCGGTCGTGCAACAGAATGATGGCTCCCGGTTTAAGACGTTTCCGAATCCTGGCAAGTATTTTGTCCGGAGCTGACTGTTGCGTATCTAATGTACGGATGCTCCATCCGATCGAGGTGTATCCTAACTGTCGGCCAGCTTTCGCAATCGTAGGATTAGTGACACCGAATGGCGGACGAAACAAAGTAACCGGCTGCGAAGTTACTCGTTCTAGTTCACACTGACAAGTTTGCAGGTCTTTTTTCATTTTAGAGAGTCCATATAGCGGAAATAAACCGGAATGGCTATATGAATGATTCCCAATTAGATGACCTTCTGTTACCATACTTTTCAATAAGGCTTCATTTCCTTTTATCTTGTGTCCGATACAGAAAAAACAGGCAGTTGCCTGATATTCTTTTAGTACCTTCAATACTTTGGGCGTTTGAATGGGATCGGGACCGTCGTCAAAAGTCAGGGCGACAACTTTTTCCGTAGTACGTTTTTTGCAAAACGATCGTAGATAAATTCCCGACTGAATGCTATAGGAAGCATAAACGAGAAAGGACAGTATCAAGAGCGAACCTAAAAGGAGGCAAACAATCATCATACGCTTTTCCGAATTAGAATCAATGAGTGATTGATGGAGTGGTGATGATTATAAATCAATATATTGGTAGGGGTAGTGCAGTTTATTGATGTCTTTACTGCTTTCCATACGGCATACGATGAGGCGGTAGGATATTCTCCACATTCGTCCTTAAAACTAAGATGAATACTTTCCGGGAAAAGGTTGGTTTCAAGCTCTTCATAGATAGAGTTGCTTTCATTCATGATACTCTTCTCATTTTTGTTCTTTCCGGTAACTAACCATTGAATATCCTGACACTCTAATCCGTTTCGTTGTAAAAAACGAATAATTCGGGAACTGATTTCTTCTGTCGTATGTTGTCCCGTGAAAGTTTCAAGTCCTCGTATTTCTGCTAACGGATGCTCTCCGGCTTCCCGGCTTAATAGGAAGAATTGAGCACCTTCTCCGGCTTCTATTCCTTTCAGTAGTCCCAGGCGTTGCTGAATGATGTAACTGGTTTCTGTCATTTCGTCCATGGCTCCCACCAGTATATTCTCGCTTCCTTCTTCTATTTTCATCATGGCATCCAGCAAAGCGCTTTCAAAACTTAGTCCCCGGTGAACATAAGTCATGTTGTAGGCATGTATTTGATGAATCAGTGCTATTTGTGCACCAATTGTATTGAATGTCGACTGAATAAAAGGAGTAGGATTCAGCATCCGTTCTTCATTATCTAACAGGTTGTTTAGGAACTTTTCCGTATCAACCAGGCAGCCCAGCCCTGTGGCTGTGATAATTCCCCCTATCTTCTCGGGAGATAGTTCGCCCATACATTCCAATCCGCAAGCTACTCCCATTTTGACAATACGGCTCATGCGTCTGCGCAAAGTTGCGTTGGCAATAATATCCTTATAATCGGGTTCACAAGCCTGAAGAAAAGGACGGTTTGCTGCAACATCGAGCGAATCATTTACTTTCGGATTATTTTCTTGTGAATGATTTCCTTGTGGATGGATAGAAGCGATGCGTTGAATATAAACTGGCTGCATAGGCTTAAATACTTAAAGGTGCGTTTATGCTGGAAAATTCGTTGCGGAAAAGAGGAGCGATGAATCGTTTCCTCCGAAACCGAAAGAGTTGGATAACACATGTCGGATGGGGATTCCTTCTTGAAAAGAGGTTTCCGGTATCAGTCCTGTTTCCGGCATCGCATCCGTAAAGTTCAGGTTGGGATAAATCAGCCCTTTATCTATTGAAAGAACGGAGTAAACAGCTTCAATTCCTTCGGAAGCTCCTAAGGTATGTCCGATAAAAGCTTTTACCGAACTAAACGGTGGAACATGTTCTCCGAAGATTCTTCGCAATGCCATACCTTCCGATGCGTCATTACCGGGAGTACCTGTCCCATGTACGTTGATATAATCAATATCTTCAGGAGAAATGCCACTGGAAGCGATGGCTTCACTCATTGATAGAAAGGCACCATCTCCTTCGGGAGAACTTCCTGTTTGATGATAAGCTTCATTTGTATTAGCATAACCGCTTAGTTCACAGTAAGGAACTCTCTGGAGCGAACTTTCTGATTGAAGCACTAAATAACCCGCGCCTTCTCCCAAATTTAATCCGGTACGCGAACGGTCAAAAGGACGACAATGTATTTTGTCCAAAATCATGAGAGAGTTGAACCCATTGAGTGTAAACCGGCAAAGTGCATCCGTACCTCCGACGATAACAGCATCCAGTTGCCCATGTTTAATCAGTCTCGCTCCCAACATAATAGCATTGGCTGCCGATGAACAGGCTGTACTGATGGTGGTTATAAAATCATTGATACCCAAATACGAAGCAATCAATTCTGTACTGGCTCCGCAGTCGTGTGAAATTACTTCCCGTAACCGTCCCTGTCCCGGGTTTTTCTTGAAAGATTCATAGAAGTGCTCGCTCAAATCCATGCCGCCAACGGAAGTGGCGGAAATAAAACCGATACGTAATGGTGGTGTGAGTCCCGCATCTTTCATTGCTTCTTTGGCTGCTATCATTCCCAACAAGGCCGTACGTGATACAGTGCGTTGCGGAGGTAAAGAGATCAGTTGCTTTAGTTCCTCATTGCTACGTTTCACTTCGGATACGGGCACATCGAGAGCAGTCGGAAAAAGAGTTACTTTTCCGATGCCATGCTTTCTTTGTCTCAACGCTTCTATATTTTCGGAAACTCCGATGCCGATGCCCGAAACAACTCCCAATCCGGTGACGTAAATCTTCATAAGTTAAGCTTTCCGATTAGCAATGATGTAGTCAGTCAGTGTACATACCGAGTAGAAGATTTGTTTTCCTTCACTGGGATTCTCTATTTTAATACCATATTCACGTTCCAAAATCAGGATGATTTCGAGTGCGTCAATGGAGTCAAGGCCAAGACCTTCGTCGCCAAACAGAGGGGCTTCATTGTCAATATCTTCCGGAGTGATTTCTTCAAGGTTCAACTCTTCGATTAGTTTACCTTTCACTTCGTCCATCAGTTCTCTTTTGGTTTGATCTAAATTATCCATAAATCGTTGATATATTATTAAGTTGTTTAAATTCTGCTTGATAATGTCCGTCCAGTAGTTCGCACCAGCCTATGATACAGGTGCGTAACTTACCTTTTGCCATCACAATCCTTGCATAATCCTCTAATGAGGCAGCATCGGATTGCCGACGGACAAAGAATGTATTCTCTCCCTGAATCTTGTGCCGGATACAGATTTCTCCCAATACTACATTGGGGAGAGTGTAGACAAACACGGCAGGACTGGCTGCTTTGTCCCCTTCTTTACTGATGATTGCCTGATGTTTGCAGTCCGTATCCAGAGAGGAAGAAGCATTGGCAAGAATGATTCCAATCTCTTCCGGACGGTGGTGTGTATTTTTCAGTAAATATTCGGCAGCTACATATCCCAGCTTACAAAGATTATCCATCTTGTAGAACTTCATATTGTTTTCTCCCAGATGCTTGTATGCTTCCCGGATAAATGGCGCAAAGTCAGTCTCCGAAGAATTGAATATAGCTGTTCCTTGGCTTTCTACCACTCCCGGTTTGATCGTGACTGTATTGGCTGATTCTACGGCAGCTTTACAGGATGCCAAAGAATCAGTTTTCTGTTTCAAATGAGCATCTGGGAGAGATAATACCAGTGCAGCATTACAGCCTCCGAAACCGGAAGCGGTTTTGATACAGCATTTCATTGGCATCGGCTGATGAGTGTTATAAACGGTGATAGGCATGGGAACACCCAGTGTCTCATATCCTAAAGTTCCGTAGTATATTCCTTCTTTTAGTTGCTCTATGCAAAGTATGGTTTCAATAATGCCCGAAGCTCCTAATGTATGCCCGAAATAAGGCTTAAGGCTATTCACCGGAACTGCAGACAATCCTGCCAAATGTATGGCTTTGGATTCCATTTCGTCATTATAAACCGTAGCTGTTCCGTGTGCATTGATAAAACTGATATCTTCGGGAAGTGCTCCGGCTTCTTCCATTGCCTGATTGATAGCCAGCGCCAGTCCGTCTCCTGTCCGGGATGGACCGGATATATGGTTGGCATCATTGCTGATCGCTCCTCCGGATAGAATAATATGATTTATGTTTCCTTGAGTTTCTAAAAGCACAGCTCCACAGGCTTCGCCTAGACTTAATCCATCCCGTTGTATATCGTATGGCCGGCATCGGTGTGCACTGACTGACCGGAAAGACAGGAAACCGCTGGTAATAAAATGAGAAAGAATATCTCCACCGGCGACAATCACCCGTTTGTAACGTCCTGATTCTATCCATCTCTTGGCAACGACCAGTGCCGAGACTCCTGATATACAGGCGTTGGAGATCACCTCCACCTGATTGGCTGCCTCAAAGAAATTTCCGATTCGTTCTGCCATCTTCCATAGAAAAGCCGGGCTGTCAACAGATAATTCCTGTAAAAAGGAAGAATTGTCAATTGTTGATTGTACAGAACCGCTTGGCTTGTCCGAATTAGTTCTTTTTTCTTGATTGCTCAATAAATCAATATTTCCCTTCGTAGTAGAGAGCAACAAAGCACAGTCCGACTCTTGCAGATTCACTCCCGATTGGGAAATCACTTCCTGAATAGTCAATATAAACAGTTGCTCTAACCGGGTATAAGAGGAAATATCCAGCTCCTTTGCCCGCTTTTCTAATAGTTCTTTAGCTCTCTTTTCCAACTCGACAGAATCAATCATCCCTGCCAGAATCGGACTGTCAGAAATCCGTCCGGCTTCCTGCATACGAATCCCGCTTCGATAGTCATGGATTGCTTTTTTGTTTTCCGAAATACCGAAACCTAACGAACTAATCAGCGTATGGGCTGTGATGTATAT
>OGGA01001849.1_pt1 | contig 10266 bp, 7 predicted proteins | sample 1571041 | NCBI WGS metagenome assembly OGGA01 (sample SAMEA2582057, study PRJEB24529) | metagenome | biome: Human gut stool | place: China | collected 2011 | reverse complement strand
CCAGCCTGTTCACGATCCAGATTCAAACGGGCATTTTCTATGCTTACAAAAGAAACTCCCATTTGTACTTCTATTTGTTCACCTTCTTCTGTATCGAAGGAGAAATAAGTACCAATGTCATCTCCTGCTATTTCTTTTCCGTAGCGAGTATAAAGTTTATACTTTCCCTGATCCTTATCCCATTCAGCCTCAACACCCATCATCGGACGTTGTTTCTTCCAATACCCTGTTGCAGAAGGGTTCTTTTTAACCCGTAATACAAAGTAAATAGGAAACACAGCTTGAGGGTTATAACAGAATGTACCAAGTAGTTTGACTCCTTCCACTTCGCTATCGCTTACACGACGAAGCATAGCGCCACTCTCATTCGTTAATCCCTCCCCCAGATTCAGCAGGATATGGCTTTTCCCTTTCGGGAAAGTAAATCGGGCAATACCGCTACGCGGAGTAGCCGAAACTTCTGTTTTTACATTATATTTAGTCAGATAATTAGAATAATAGCCCGGTGAGGCCTGTTCATCCTTATACTTACTACCATATTCTTTATAATCCACATTCAGTTCTCCGGTAGTAGGCATCAATAATAAAGAACCTAATTCCGGACAACCGACTCCACTCAAATTCACATGAGCATATCCGGTAAAGAAACAATTTGTATATTCATAAGGCGTAGACCACCATCGGGCATCTTTATCGTATGTGTTTTCGGAAGATCCCATCACATTGAAAGGAACCACAGACATCATACCATTGGGGCAAATCGCTCCCGGATTGGTCGTTCCGAAATTTGTAGTTCCGATAAAAGGATCCACATAATCTATCAAAAGACTTTTATCCGTATTTTTAAGGGGAGGGCTCCCCCCTTCCCCCGCATAGGCGGAAAGAAGGGAAAAAGCAAGTGTGTAAGTTAATATAATACGTTTCATATCTTTATTAAATGATACTCGTTCGTTTCGTAAAATCGATAATCTCTTTTATATATCCGAAGGCCATACCTACCACAGTATCTGCCGCACCATAATAAACAGCAACACGTTCACCATCTTGCAAAGCAGCACAGGGGAATACTACATTAGGAACGTCACCCTGAAGTTCGTAAGGAGCAGCCGGACCAAGCAGATATTCACGTGTACGGTAGAGGACTTTTTCCGGATGATCTTTATCCAATATGGCAGATCCCATAGCGTAACGGAAACCATTACAAGTAGTGATTACACCGTGATAGAACAGCAACCAGCCTTCATCTGTAAGGAAAGGAACTGAACCTGCACCAATCTTCGTACACTGCCAAGCGCTTTCCGGGAAAGGAGTCACTTTCATTACACAGCGGTGTTCACCCCAATATTTCATATCCGGGCTATAGCTGATGTATATGTCGCCAAACGGAGTATGTCCATTATCACTGGGACGACTCAACATCGCATACTTGCCATCGATCTTCTGCGGGAAAAGTACACCATTACGATTGAAAGGCAAGAAAGCATTTTCGCACTGGAAAAACTCCTTAAAGTCAAAAGTATAGGCAATACCAATCGTAGGGCCATGATAACCATTACACCAAGTCACCCAATAACGGTCTTCAATCCATGTAACACGAGGGTCGTATTTATATTCCGACTCAATCATTTCCGTGTTACCTGCTTTAAACTGAATAGGTTCATGATTGATATCCCAATGAATTCCGTCCTTACTAAAACCTGCAAAGATATTCATCTGTACAGCTTTGTTATCACAACGGAATACGCCTGCAAAACCATCCTCAAAAGGAACAACAGCACTATTGAAAATACTATTAGATGAAGGAATATGATAACGTCCGATAACTGGATTTTGTGAGTAACGCCACATAACGTCCGTACATCCGACAGGACGATCTTCCCAAGGAATTTGAATTTTATTCATAATCGTTGATTTTATATTATTTATTTTTTGAGTCATCATACGTGAAAGGTATGAAATAAGTAATCAGAAAAGCTGGAATAGTTGCAATTAACACATAGATAAAGAAATTACGATATCCTAATAAGTCACTAAGATAACCACTAACCATTCCCGGAAGCATCACTCCCAGATTCATGATTCCTGAAGCAAATGCGTAATGTGACATTTGATGTTTGCCTGGAGCAATCTGTTGCATCATAAACAACGTCAGTCCGACAAAACCAAAGCCATAACCAAAATATTCCATTGTTATACAAGTTCCGATCAGATATACATTAGTAGGCTGTGCAACTGCCAAAAAGGTATAGGCTACAAACGGAAGATTAAAAATACAGCAGAGAGTAAATAGTGTCTTTTTCAATCCGAACTTAGAGACATAAATACCTGCTAACAATGAGCCTAAAACGAAAGCAGCGGAACCAAAGATACCATTTAGCGTGCCGATCTCTGTCAACGACAGTCCTAAGCCGCCTACATCCCTTGAAGCACGTAAAAACAGCGGAGCTATTTTCATGATAAAGCCTTCTGCCAAACGATATAAAATAATAAAACAGATATAGTAGAGAATATGCTTTTTAGTAAAGAAGTTAGCAATGACTGCTACCAGTTCGTGCCCAACTTCTGATGCTGTTTTCTTCGTTGTTGACGGAACCTGTGTAGAAGGTAACATTTTTATATGATAAATACCGATCAGTACCATTATTGCCGCAATTACGCCGAAAATAATCATCCATGCAGATGAATACGCTCCTTTGTTAGCATCTATCGAAGCACCTTCTATTGCTCCGAAATGCTCTGCCAATGCTCCTGCCATAGCAACTAATCCTCCATTAGCAACCAATTTGGCTACATTATAAAAAGCCCCTTGAACTCCGATATATTTTGCCTGATCTTCCTTGTTCAATTCAGCCATATATACACCATCACAAGCAATATCGTGCGTTGCTCCACTAAAGGCAATCACTGCCATCGTAGAGATACTTATGGCGAAAAAGTAATCGAAAAACAAAGAAAAGGCTACTACTCCAAACAATACACCACTCAATAATTCTGTAATCAATACGAAAAATTTTTTCGTCCGATACATTTCAAGAAAAGGACTCCACAAAAATTTCAGTGTCCAAGGCATCATAATCAGAGAAGTCCAGAATGCAATTTGCGTATCCGAAATTCCAAGATCCTTAAACATGAAAACAGAAACCAGATTAATAGCAATAAAGGGAAGTCCCATTGCAAAATAAGCAGTAGGTACCCAGCAAGCCGGGTTAATAGTTTTTCGTTGAGAAGCAGTTTTATTCTGTTGCATAAATCATAGTATATAGATGAAAAAATTCATTTTTCTGACCCATCTATATATAATACAACTAAAAGGGGGAAACTACTAACGTCTCCCCCCTACTTTTTTTATTTTATTATCACTTCGTCTATAAAGAACCACGAAGGATGGCCTACACCATAATGCCAGGTCGGACATTCTTTCGTTCCGGTGACTTCTACTTTCACATAACGAGTTTTTATCGGTTCGGCTGATTCAGCCTTGACTCCACGGAATTTTACCTCACCCGTACGTTCTTCCGGTAAATCAATTGTTTTCCAATGCGTATAATGTTCACCGTCATCAGCGTATGAATAAACCACCTTTAGAGGAAAAAGAATCCAGGCCCCTATTTGATGAAGAAAATCTGTTTCCACACTATGTATCTCTTTCGCTTCGCCCAAATCTATAACGAATGCACCATCGGTTCCTTCCCAACCAATCCAGCTATCAACAAAGGTTGCTCCACCAAACAAACCGTCAACCAATGCGTCTTTTCCTAATGCCACATATTTTCCGGTAGGAGGAATTAGATAAGTAACTTTTGCACCCAAAGCCAAACTTTTTTCTTTCTGCGGCATGTAACGTTCCCTATACAATTTACAATAGTCTACCGGTGAATTGGAACGCTCATTCAATATAGGAACTTGAAACTCTTTCACGCGTTCCTCAAAAAGGTCTAACTTTTTATTGATATCTACTAAATCTTTTTCTGTCTCTGTTCGTGCAATCTCCAGTTCTGAATACTGAATTGGCAGGCGTGCCCGTTGAACTCGTTTTAAGAAATCTGGTTCTGCTGCAACAGCCTTTTCAGCCAAATCAAATAAATGATTATAACGACGCATCAAAGCAGGCTTTAGCATGCCATATTTATGTGATACGGGTGAATCATATATCCACAACCTCTGTCCACTACCAATTAATGCGCCTTCCATTATCTTTATGTACTGATAAAGATATGGCGCTGCTTTCCCATAATATCCATGCAGAAAATGTTGCATCAATGAGTCTACATTAACTTCGGGATTCCACATTAACTTTGACACTAAATAAGCGCGAAGTTCTGCAAAATCTCCTCCCCTGCTCCCTGCTATTTGAGAGAAATGCATGGTGGCATGATTCTTTTTGAAAAGACGGATATTGTCCTGTAAAATATGGAAATTAGGAAATGGAGCCAGATAATTATCAAAGTTAATACCGTAATCCCACACGAAAATATTATTGGTAATCTTAGACCATCCTTCCATGGCTTTCACAAACTCTTTTCCCGAAGCATTCTCCGTCAAAGTTACTTCACGGTCACAGTCAATATCACATAACATAATATTCACATTCGGCAAAGGTTTCACATGTTTCGGAGGATTCATCGTATATAGATAAGCCAATGTGGAAAATTCTTTATCCGGAAAACGGGCAGCCAACTTATTCAGAAAAGTGATTATGCTTCCTGATAATGCTCCTTCATAATCATCAATTGCCTTACAAGCATCACACGTACAATTTGTATAATTACCATCATTCTGACTTACAGACATGATATGCTTATCTGGATTTGCTTTGAAAATAGAATCAACACGTTGAGCTACAATCTCAAAAACCTCCGAATTACTCAAACACCACTGACTGGCCTTTCCCGGGTGGCGTTTTCCTTTAAAGTAAGAATAATATTCCGGATGTTCTTTCCCATAAATGAATGAAGGCAGAAGCTTATCAAAAGTATGCACCCAATAACCGGCAGCAAACACTTCATTCGGTTCCTCTAAACGATTCCACCACTTATAAATAGAGTCTGTATGGATAGCATAACATTGTGTCTGACGGTAACGAAAGCCCGGATTCTCGACTTTATTAATGAAGGGTAAGTTCACCGTTTTTGAAGGGGTAAGAGAATATTCATTCTCTCCCCAATAATCGATACCCAAATATTGCTCCAATAAAGTAACAACCCCATATACAACACCGTTTTCTTTACCAGATATTTTTAGAATACCATCTTGAGTAGAAATAGAGAATCCGTCCTCTGTTACTTCCGCCGAAGATTGACCACCAATGAGAATATCTCCTTTTCGAGGAGTTTGACTTACAACAACAGGCAGCTTACAACTGGTTACTTTTTGAATAAATGTTTGTAACAAATTTGCAGCTGTCCACGATATTTGATTATTCTCTTTCAAAATGATCCTAGAACTTGTATTCCCATTAGTTACTAACATAGTTTGAGAGAGAGACGGAAACGCCATACTAATTCCCATAAACCATAAACAGAACCGTAGAATAATAGATAATTTCATGTTTTTCTTGCTATTAAAAGTTATTATATAATAGTAATACAATCAATATGATACTATTAAACAATCAATCTTTTTCTTTTTTTATTTATTAACTTATATAATAAGTCCCACTTTATCCGAAAATACGAAAAAGTGGGACTTAAAAATTTTCAATAACCTATTAATTATTTCGCATATAGGTCAAATTCCGTAAGGCTGACCGTATTGGGACCTTGTTTCACATAATACTTTAAATAACGCGTTTCAACGGCTTTCGAAAACTTAATATATTGTGTGCCACTTCTTGAAATAGTTACAGTTCCGATAGATTTCCATTTTATTCCTAAATACTTCTACTGCAGTCGGTGAATAACTACTAGCATAACACTTATTTCTTATTCCTGTTAATGTCTGCACCTTACCTATATCCACAGTTAGCCAATATTCTGCTCCTCCATCACGAGCTACATCAGAATTTGTTCCATCAATTAGATTTTTAGCATCTCCACGAGTCGTCGGGGCAACTTTTACAGTCCAGCCAGAACGATCGGCAATCAAAGTACCTTCAGCCGGTTGCCCGGACTCTACATTGACATGAATATTTTGAATTATTTTTATCCACATCTACTAATTCTATATCCACATTTTTTGATCCTATATCCACAGAATTTTCAGACTTATTCACAGAGTTATCCACAGACTGGGAAGAATGTCTACATAGGACGGAAAAATCTGTACGCGTCTCTTTGCCCTTTGCATTTACTTCGTAATGAATACCATCAGCACTGCGTTCCATAGGGAATACTAAAGTATCCTCATCAGCTTCTACAATGCCTTCTACAGTTGCCATATACCACTTTTCAAAGGTATTATCATCCATTTGCTGTTGATAAAGACTTTGAGCTAACCCACTTTTTGCAATGACAATGCAGCCCGTCGTATCTCTATCTAGACGGTTCAAGAAACGTACCTTTCGCTTGATACCATGTTCTTTAAAATAGTGCGCCACACCATTGGCAAGGGATACTTGGTCTTTAGAGTTTACCGTCACACCACTTGGCTTATCCACAATAAGAAGATCCTCGTCTTCGTATAAAACAGATAAGTCCATTTCGATTGGATCGTGATCTATTTTTTCCTTTGCCATAGCAATCCAGATCTCATCGTCTACGGAGATTACATCCTTTGGCGTAGCCTTATGCCCATTGATGTGGATTAATTTCTCTTCAAAGAGTTTAACTAAGGACTTTCGGGGATATTTAGTATCTAACACTTCACCAAGTGAAATATCATATGCTTTGCCAGTATGTTCTAGCTCACGAGTTGACATATCTTGATTGCTACTCGATATATCTCGACTGCTACTAGATCCGTCTTGACCATTACCAGCTAGCTTTTGTTTTGCACTTTTCTCGCTAAGCACAGCATCTATATCTATAGCGGTCACGGTCCACAGAATATCGTCAGGACGATGTGTTTTTCGCGCCATTAGTATCTCCTTTCTACGAGTTCAGGATCTCGTGGCATATAGTTGAGTAACGAGCTTGGTTGAACGGCTCGACCTCTCATATTCGTCTGTTCAAAGGTAATGGTCAATTCTTGTTTAGGTCGAGTAATGGCCACATAGAACAAGCGCTTTTCTTCATCTTCACGACCTTCTGCAAGGGCAAAAGGACTTGGGAACGTACCTTCGTTGAGTCCTGCTAAAAATACGTAATCGAACTCACTGCCCTTTGCTTGGTGAATGGTAATGATAGGAATGCGGTCTTCGTTTCGCACCTGTTGTGCGGGCTCGCCCGCCGTGAGGGCTGCGAGCTGCAAAATTTGATTTAACCGCGCCAGTCCTGCAGGCCCTTCATAAGCCGCATCTAGTTTTTCCATGATGCGATATAAATCACGTATATGCTCTACTTTAGCCGCTTCTCCATGAGATTTGTAGTATTCTAGAACCCCCATTTGATTCATGATGTACGCCAATAATTTCGTTGGCATCTCCGTATAGGCTTTTCTACGCAAGGTCGCCATTTGAGATGCGATATTGGTGAAAGCTGCCTTATATTTGTTAATAGCAACCATACGTCCCGTTGTAGTAGGCACGATATTTTCTTTTACTGCATAGATTAAAAGCTGTGCAGTGGCCAAGATATCATCCATCGCATTGTGCGTAGGCTCATGAGTGATAGGAAACTCTGACGCTAAGAAGCCCAATTTATGGTTTGGCAAATTAGGATAGAAGCGACGATAGATGTCGAGTGTATCATAGATAGCCTTGAACTCTGGATTACCTAAGTTATGGCGTGCCAATTCATTCGTAAAGATACTTACATCATAGTTTACATTATGACCTACAATAATAGCATTCTTGGAGAATTCCTTAAAGGCTTGTAGCACTGTAGCTGGCTCTTCTCCGTGTTCTTGTAAATACGCATCGGAGAAACCGTGTACCTCTTCGGATTGACCAACAGATACCTCAGGATTGATAAAGCGTTCAAAGGTCTCTAAGACCTGTCCATTTTCATCGATGCGGATGGCCGCAATTTGAATGATGCGGTCTTGAGCTGTATCTGTGCCGGTGCTCTCCACGTCATAAACAACTACTTCGTGCTGTTCGAGCCCACTTACGAGCTTTGCATAAGGCTCCGCCTCAAAAATAGGCATATCCATGAAGTCCGTCAATTTTAAACCGACTTCCCGTGTTTCAGGACTTTCAATTGCGGCGATACGAGCGTCACCAATACCAGCAACATAGCGTTTAATAATGCGCTTCGCACTGACAGAGTCATTAGGATTCATCAACAACTTGAAGTAGGCCATAACATCTTTGATTTCTTGGCGTCTAAAGAATTTGAACTCGTCGATAATCATGAATTGACGGCGCTCCTCTTCAGGACGCTCACCATTAAGACGTTCAAAGGAGTCACTCAATCGTTGTGCCTTTTTATTATCCCGCACGAGAACGCCGATATTAGCATCCTTTGGCAAGGCGCAGATAGCTTCGTAGATATATCGGCCCTCAAGGTAGCTATTTTTACAACCTTTAATGAGAACTGGCTTACCCTTGCTTTCACTATTGGCACGAGGCAATTCAGTATAGATAGACCCAACTAGATCGGGGAACATATTTTGCAAAGTCTTGAAAGCCATCGTAAAAAGCGTCCAGTTAGAGCGATAGTTTTCATAAAAGATGATTTTTAAAGGCTTGAAATCCGCATCAAATTGCTTAAGCACGCGGAACCGATCGGAGCCACGCCATTCGTAAATCGTTTGGAAGTAGTCGCCACATAGTAGCACGTGATTACCTTCCCACAACATTTCGAGAACCTTGTACTCCAGTACGCCCGTATCTTGCATTTCATCTACAGAGATATAGCTGTAACGACTGCGCCAGCGCTCACGAACTACAGGGTCTTGGAATAGGCGATGAACACCGCAGATCAGATCCGTAAAATCTAGGCCATGCACGGAAGCTAGGCTTTCATCATAAGCGGCAATCCATTCGTGACCATGGTTCAAGAAATCATTGAGTTCACTATAGAGGACATTGCCAAAGCTGGAGAATTGCTGCTCAATGGCTTCACGTTGTTCCTTCTGCAAGCGTTCGATGGTCCGCTTGTAATCGCCTATGAGATCATCAGAATAAAATCCATATAAGGAACGATATTCTTTCACCATAGAGATAACATTAGCAAAGGACATTTCTCGCAATTTACCAGGACGGTACGGTTCAGATAGTTCCTTGCAGTCTTCTTCGTCAAAGATGGTCACGTCCGTGTACAAGCTTTCGTTGCGCTTTCCCTCTTGTTGGAGAATGAAAAAGCAAAAGCTGTGGAATGTACTAACCTCCACAGCCTTTGCAGGACTGCCTACGAGCGATTGAATGCGGTCTTTCATCTCATTTGCGGCCTTATTTGTAAAGGTCATGCACAAGATATTCTCCGCCTTCGCATAGCCGCCCTCGATGAGGTGAGCCACTCGATAAGCAAGTGTATTCGTTTTTCCCGTCCCAGCGGACGCTAACAAGAGGATATTCTGTTCCACTTCATCAATAACGCGTTGTTGTTCACGATTGATAAGCATAAAAACCTCCTGTTATTTAATGCCGTAATATATAGCAGCTAAAACCATAGGAATAGGACCTAAAATTGCTGTTAATGCCCAAATACCAACTCCAATATCCATTGGAATCTCCAGTATATGAACACATACCCAGTAGGTTAAAACCCCAGTTACAACATTCATAGCCACCCGTTTAATGGTGAAAAATGCTACCTTGAAAGCAATGTAGGCTACAGCAACGGAAATAACCGCCGATATAATCGGTGATGCTAATAAAGCTCCCATATTATCCTTTCATTTCTTGACGGTTCACTACGGCACCGCCTAGCGTTAATTCATCGGCATATTCAATATCGCCACCCACAGGAACACCGCGGGCAATGCGCGTCACCTTAATGCCACTTGGACTTAATAAGCGCGCCAAATAAAGCGCAGTTGCTTCCCCTTCTACATCTGGGTCTGTAGCGAGGATAACCTCTTGTACAACGCCATCGCGAAGACGAGCAATCAATTCTTTTACGCGAATATCATCGGCACCGATGCCCTCCATAGGGGACAAGGCACCTTCCAATACATGATACAAGCCCTTATAATCACCACTGCGCTCGATAGCAATCACATCACGAGATGTTTCAACAACCATAATCGTCGTTTGATCGCGATTTGGATTGCTACAGAATTCGC
>OGGA01001844.1_pt1 | contig 10282 bp, 10 predicted proteins | sample 1571041 | NCBI WGS metagenome assembly OGGA01 (sample SAMEA2582057, study PRJEB24529) | metagenome | biome: Human gut stool | place: China | collected 2011 | reverse complement strand
TTTTTTTGTTTGGATCCATTGTTTAAGAAAAAAGATGGACTGGATCTGAAAAATACGATAAAATCTATTTATGAATCTATTGAAATTATAACAGTATTAGATAAAGGAGATACAATTAAGGTAACCTTAAGGTTATTCGAGTTGGAAAGTAAGATTTACGTGTTAAGATGGCATCATCAAAGATAAGAGGAGGAAAAAATATGTGGACGAGAGCGGAATTAAAAGACAGAGCAAAGTTTGCATTTAAAAGAAACTATTGGAGAAGTGTGCTGATCAGTTTACTGCTGGCGCTTTTGATAGGAGGCGGCAGTGGCGCAGGAAGTGCAGGTTCGGCTATGTCATCAGCTTTAGGAAGTGACGGAAGTGATATTACCTCGGACTCCTATGATGATTTTTATGATGACGCAGATGACATCTGGTATGAGATGAATGATGTCTATGACAATACAGATCATACAGCACTTCTTTTTGCAGGAGTCATTTTTGTTGTGATCTTCATGATTGTATTTGTGATCATTATGACTGTTACAATTCTTTTGGATGCATTTATTTTTAATCCATTGGAAGTGGGATGTAAACGTTTCTATTTAAGAAACCTCAATGAGGCAGCTTTAGTGGGAAATGCCGGATACGCATTTGATAACAATTATAAAAATATTGCAAAGACAATGTTTTTCCGGGATCTGTATACTGTTTTGTGGTCAATGCTTTTTATTATTCCTGGCATTGTAAAGTCATATGAATACCAGATGATCCCATATTTGCTGGCAGACAATCCACAGATGACAAAAGAGGAGGCATTTGCAGAGAGTAAGAGAATGATGCAGGGACAGAAATGGAATGCATTTGTTTTGGATTTATCATTCATTGGATGGGATATTTTATCTGGAATGACAATGGGAATCCTGGGAATCTTTTATGTGCAGCCATACAAAGATGGAACACATGCCGCATTATATGAAGCTTTAAGATACAGAACTCCGTATCAGCAGATTCAGAATCCGGCACCTTACCAGCAGAATACTGCAATGAATCAGCAGACAACAGAGATGCCGAATAGATTTGAAAATCAGAATATCGATCAGCCGTTTGAGGACAGAACGGATTATTAGGAGAACAACTACGGATGGATTACAAAATCTTGATCGCAGATGATGAGCCGGAGATCAGAAATCTTCTCCGGCTTTATCTGGAAAATGAAAACTATCATGTAATAGAAGCGGAGGACGGACAGCGGGCACTCGATTTATTGCGGGCAGAGCAGCCGGCATTATGTATTTTGGATATTATGATGCCGAAGATAGACGGCTATCATGTATTGCAGCAGATTCGCAAAGAGAGTAATATTCCAGTGATCATTTTGTCAGCGAAGGACGCAGATTCGGAAAAAATCCTGGGATTAAATCTGGGAGCAGACGATTATCTGGCAAAACCGTTCAATCCTTTAGAGGCAGTTGCCAGAGTGAATTCTAACATTAGGCGTTTTTATTCTCTTGGAACAAAAGTGGTTCAGGAGGGAAATTTAGCTGTTCGGGATCTGGTATTGAATCAGGACGCGTGTACTCTGAAAAAAGGAGACAAAATCATACAGCTGACCTCTGTGGAATATCGCATCATGGAACTGTTAATGAAGCATCCGGGCAAAGTCTTTACAAAACAGCAGATTTATGAACATGGATGGGGGGAAGATTATATTGTGGCAGACAATAACATTATGGTCTGCATCAGTAAGTTGCGGGCAAAACTGGATGATAATCCTTCCGCTTATATTCAGACAATCCGTGGTCTGGGATATCGCTTGGAGAAGTAAATGAAGAAACAGAATGATTTACAGTGGTTTTTGATCAAAAAATTTATTGAAATACTAGCAGTTGTTGGAGTTGTGGAATATCTGTTGACTTTTCTGGTCAACAGATTTGTGCTGCCTAACGTACTGCTATATTTTTTTCCGGGCGTGGAAGAAAATCCGCTTTTGCTCGGCTCCGGCGTGATCTTCTTCCTGTCTGCAGTTTTAATGTTACTGATCTTAGGAGCATTGAATGCAATGTTTCCATCACCGCTTCATGAGATGGTACAGGCGGCTTTGGAACAAATGCAAAAAAATTTCATGCATACCGTTTCCGCTGGAAAAACTAATTTTTCTTTTTATGAATTAAACAGAGGGCAGGCAATTCTGCTTTTTCTGGTTGCTTTTGTAGTAGTGTTGGTAATTTTAACCCCGTATGTGTTAGGGGCAGTTTGTTTTGCAAAAATAACGATTAAAGAGTTTCGTCAGATTCAGAGAGAGAGGGAGGAGGAACAGAAAGAGTTTGACCGTAAAAGAAATCTGATGCTATCAGACATTGCACATGATCTCAGAACGCCGATGACCACGGTTAACGGTTATGCAAAAGCACTGGCAGACGGAATGGTGGTGGAGCCGGAGAAACAGTTGGAGTATTTGCAGGCAATACAGAATAAGTCGGCAAGGATGAACGATCTGATCCATTTATTATTTGAGTATGTAAAATTAGACAGTGAAGGTTTTTCACTGGACAGAAAAGAAACAGATCTGAGTGAACTGTTACGTGAAAATGCTGCACTCATTTATGCAGACTTTGAAGATGCAGGGATGGAATTCGAGATTGATATTCCGGAAGAAGTGGTTTCGGTATCCGTTGATCCAATCCAGTTTTCCAGAGTGATCACGAATCTTTTGAATAATGCAATGAAGCACAATGAGAGTGGTACGCATATAAAGATTGGCATGTACCGGAAAAATGGATACATTTATATTCTTGTGGCAGATAGTGGCAGGAGAATTCCGGGCGAGCTTGCGGAACATTTATTTGAACCATTTACAAAAGGAGATGTATCCAGAAAAAGTGGAAGTGGAAGCGGACTAGGACTTTCGATTGCAAAAAAAATCATTGAAATGCATGGATTTCAAATGGATTTTATACAACAGCTGGACGAGAAAAAAATTCCGCAGATTGCAGGCTATACAAAAGAATTTGTCATCCAGATCGCGGACGACAGCTACGACTCATCCCTCACGGCATGACGAAAAGCGCAGGGCAATAAAAAGAAAGCTGCGCATATAGACAAGCCGGAGGGATTTTTATATAATGAATAAAAAGTATTGCAACAGGAAAAAGGAGACTCTCATTGGATACATTTGAGATGTTAAAAAGGCTGTTAAGCCAGAATGAATTTGAACTTTTGCTGCCGGATCAGACAGGAGCAAAAGAAAAGAACACGGATAAAACAGATATTCGTCTGGTATATCAGATGAATGACACGATAGAAAGCTTTCTTGTTTTTAAGGAAGCAAAAATGACAGGTACATACAAAGAAGATTATGAAGGGGCTATTGAGGCCTCTTTTTATCGCGATGGGGATGATTACGCACTTGTTGTCCGACAGGAAGAGGAGGATTGTGTTGTCACTATCCTTTTTAAAACGCTGGAGCTGGAAACAAATCTGTATAATTATGGTGATATTGCGCATTTTTGGAGAAAAGGTTATGAAAATCTGCGGCAACTGGAATTTCGTATTGCGGTATTATGGGATAAATATGAGTATCTTGGTGAGGCTGTCTGCAATGAGGAAGAACGAAAACTCGTGCAGTTAGCCTATTTTCCACCTCTGAATTATACCTGTTATCCGGCGGTTTCAAAGCAGTACATTGTGCCGAGAGACAATCCATGGATACCATCGGATGGTGCATTTTCCTTGATGAAAGAGATGGCAGAGCAGGTGGGTGACAGAAAAATTAAAAAATGGATACATTTTTATGAAAGGTATCCATATCCTGTTGTTGCAAGGTATCTTGCGGTTTTATTACATCGGAATGCGCATGCAAAAGTAGTGGATCAGATCACAGAGAGGTTGAAAAAAGCGACATCCGTTTATCCTAATCGATCTTTTGGCGAAAAAGAGGATGAAAATATCGGGAAACTTTTAGACCGGGCAGAAAAACGGAAAGAAGAATTGGAGTGTGCGGGAATCCATGCGGAGGTACTGCATGAAGAGCCGTTTACGACCGCAAAGGATACGCTGGATTTTCATGTGTATGTCATGCAATTGAAAAAAGGTGTAATAAACAGAAAAGTTTTGATCGAGGAAATTTCAGAATAATCACAGAAAAGAAAGAAGAATTTTGCAATGAACGAATTAATGGAGCAGATTAAGAAAAAAGATGCCAGGGCATTTACGCATGGAGGAAAATTTCATGCGGATGATGTGTTTTCGGCAGCACTTTTATTTTATATAAATCCGGAAATTACGATTTTACGTGGAAATCGTGCGTCGGATGATTTCGATGGAATTGTGTTTGATATTGGAAGAGGTGCGTATGACCATCATCAGAGGGACTGCAGAGTCCGGGAAAACGGTGTGCCATACGCTGCGTTTGGATTGTTGTGGGAGGCAGTCGGTGCAGAGATCCTTGGGGAAGAGCTGGCAGAGGAGTTTGACGAGGCTTTTGTGCAGCCGCTGGATCATAATGATAACACGGGGGAGAAAAATGAGCTTGCAAACCTGATTGGCAATTTCAATCCGACCTGGGATGCACAGGGTGGAAATGATGAGGCATTTTTTCAGGCAGTAAGCGTTGCAGGCATGATCCTTGAAAACAAATTTGAGCGTTATCGCGGAAATGAGCGGGCAGACAGGCGCGTGGAGGAGATTTTAGAAGAACACCGGCAGGCGGTTACATCTGGTAAAAGGGACAGCAAAGATGCAAAGATTCTGATTTTACCGGAGTTTGTACCGTGTCAGAAGCGGTTGTCGGAGACGGAGATTGCATTTGTCATATTCCCATCCAATCGTGGTGGATACTGTATACAACCACAGAAGAAGGAATATTCCATGAATTACAAATGCAGTTTTCCGGCAGAGTGGCTTGGTCTTGAAAATGAAGAATTGGAACAGGTTACCGGATTACAGAGTGCAGGATTTTGTCATAAGGGAGGATTTCTTATGACGGTGGGAATGTTAGAGGACGCGGTGAAAGCCTGCCGTATCAGCATGGAGTTATATCATGAAAATCCGACAATCGTAAATCTCGGCGGGGATTCCTGCATAGATCCGCTGTTAAAGCAGCTTCCGGGAATGCAGGAGGCAACGGTGATACATATGGATTTTATGCAGCTCCCAGAGCTTACAGTGGATGGAATTTACGGTGAAGCAGCGATGGACAAGCAGCAGTGGAAAAACGAAGTCAAAGAGAATCTGAAACGGATTTTAAAACAGAAGCCGGAGGCAGTATATGTGGAAGGAAATGTGTTTGAGACATATCCAATCGTACATCAGCTGCGGAAAAAACATATTCCAGTATTGACAATGATGGAAAAAGATGGACAGAAATTAATCATTCAAATTCCTTCCGGGTCTTAAGTTACAGGAAGATAAAAAGTAGAGAGGAGCAATTTTTTTGAAAAGTAATAAATACGAAATTGATATGTGCAACGGTTCCATAATGGATAAACTGGTTTCGTTTGCACTGCCATTGATGCTGTCTGGCATTTTACAGTTGATGTTCAATGCAGTGGACATTATTGTCGTGGGAAGATTCAGCGGAAGCGAAGCACTTGCAGCAGTCGGTTCCACAACGGCGCTGATCAATGTTTTTACCAATCTTTTTATTGGAATCTCACTTGGGGCAAATGTGCTTGCAGCAAGATTTTTTGCTGCAGGACGCAGGGAGGAAATGTCGGAGACCGTACATACCTCCATCACGCTTGCACTGATCAGCGGAATTTTCATGGCGTTTGTCGGGCTTATTTTTTCAAAATGGGCATTGGAATTAATGGGAACACCGGAAGATGTGATCGGACTGTCAACGCTTTATATGCGGATATATTTTATGGGAATGCCATTTTTTATGTTGTATAATTATGGTGCGGCAATCCTCCGTGCAGTGGGGGACACAAAAAGACCATTGTATTTTCTGATCATTGCAGGAGTGATCAATGCTGGCTTAAATATGGTCTTGGTGATCGTATTCGGACTTGGAGTTGCAGGAGTTGGAATCGCAACCGTGTTTTCCCAGATGGTTTCCTGTGTGCTGGTTTTGACCTGCCTTTGCAGAACAGAGGGAAGTTATAAGCTTTCTTTTTCAAAACTTTCTATAAAGGGCTATTATCTGAAACAGATTTTTCAGGTCGGAATACCGGCTGGCATACAGAGTACCGTTATCAATTTTTCCAATGCATTACTACAATCGTCGGTTAATTCTTTCGGTTCAACTGCAATGGCAGGTTACACGGCAGCAAACAATATTCTGGGATTTTTGTATGTTTCCATCAATTCTGTGACACAGGCATGTATGAGTTTTACAAGTCAGAATTTTGGTGTTGGAAAGTATAAACGAATGGACCGCGTACTGATCGACTGTATGATTTTATCGGTGGGAGCAGCGCTTGTCTTAGGATGCGGGGCGTATTTTTTCGGAGCGGAAATATTACAGATTTATACAGAGGAAGCAGACGTGATCCAATGTGGTGTTGAGATTTTATCCATCACGACAGTTCCATATTTTCTGTGCGGTATTATGGATCTTTTTCCGGGTGCACTGCGTGGAATGGGATATTCCGCAGTGCCAATGGTATTGTCTATTATCGGAACCGTTGGAATGCGTGTACTGTGGATTTTTGCATTTTTTCCACAGCACAGATCACTGTATTTTCTGTTTATTTCTTATCCGGCATCGTGGATTGCAACAATCGTAATGCAGGTGGTATGTTACTATTTTGTGAGAAAGCATTGTTATAAATAGGGGGAAAACGAACCAATGATAATCTGTAAAAACTGTGGGGCAGAATATGATGATGAACAGGATCGCTGCCCTTATTGCGGTGGGGATAACTTTGGCAAATCTGTCCAGGTGCATGAGGACATGATGAATGAGCTGAAACGTGAAAAAAGGCAGTGGGAGAAAATGCCGGAAAAAGTGGCTGGCAAAGGAATGTCGTGGACAGCAAAGCTTGGGATAGCAGCAGTGATAATGGTTGCAGTGATCTGTATCATTGTATTTATTGCTTCAAGTATTTCCCGTAAAGTATCTTATCAGGTAGAACAGAAGAATCTGGAAAAATTAGAAAGCCTGTATCAGAGCGGAGATTATGAGGGAATCTGTGAATATCTGAAAAAAGTGGGTCATACCTATCAGTCATATTTTGATAAATATACAGAGGTTGAGAGAATGCAGCGTTATTTGAATAATCTGCATGACGAGGATGATTCTTATCTTCAATGGATTGTAAAGAATGATAAGGCAGATGCATTGAGCAACATCGATTATATCGTCGGTATATTAAGTGAATGTCAGGAGGCAGCGGACGCATATTACAAATATGAGGAAGAGGATGCTGTGACATATTACACAGAATATTGTTATGATTATATGAAGGAACACTATGCGATATCCGAGGATGAGATAAAGTCCTGCATAGATGAAGCTGGTGGGTTGACTTACGATGATAAAGATCAGATTACAGAAGCGTTACAGAAACTTGCAATCAGCCGATTAAAAGACAAAATGGAGTAAAGTATATGAAATGTTCAAAGTGTGGATATGATTATCCAGCCAGAGAGACAAAATGTCCTTATTGTGGAGAGCCGAATAAACTTGGTATGGAATGGGAAAAGGAGGAAGACGAAACAAGAAAAGAAACACTTCTTACCAAAGCAAAAGTGTTACATTCCATGCCGCTTTATGTTGCTAATAAAATTATGAATATCATTCTTTTGCTGGCAGTTGTACTTCTTGTTGTTTTATTTCTTGTCTTTTTCATTTTAGGCTATGTGGATGAAAAGCATACAGAACATCAGAAAAGATTAGCATCGGTAGAAGCAGCAGAAGAAATTTTCAAGACGGGAGATAATGCAGCGTTGGATGCGTATCTGCATGAGTATGAAGTTTATGCAGAGGACGGGTATGAAAAGTATACAGAACGTGTAGATATCTATGATAGATACAGCCATTTTATAGAAGATGTGATGGATTTAAGGGAGAAGTCTGACTGGGAAAGTGACAAAACGCCAAGGGCTTATGAAGTGGAAGATATCCTATACTATGCGCATGAAATTTTGCTTCAGGATGATTATCGTATCAGTGAAATTGAATTTCAGGAAAACCAGAAATATTTCAGTGAAATCCAGCAGAATACGATTGCAACATTAATGGGAGCTTTTGAAATGACAGAAAAAGAGGTGCAGGACTTTGTAGAGTGCGATCACTATTATGATGAGGAGGAAACTTTTGTTAAAATGATTTTTGAGAGAAAGGGGTGGGAGTATGAAGAAAATTAATATCACCTTTTCTTTCCGCGATGAAACTGGAGATTACAGCGTAAAAATGTTTCCTTTTGTTATAAAATGCATAGTGTCAGTGATCGTGATATTTGATTTTATTGTAATTGCAGTGGCATTACCGGAAAACATCAGTGATCATGTGAAATATTCGGGAAAGGAATATTATAAATCAAGGTGTGAGGAAAAGTATATTGACAGGGAGTTTGACAGTCTGCATGACTATTTAAATCTGTATCATCTGCAGGGAGAAGATTACGGGATTTATTGGGAGATGGTAAACGGTTATGAGGATTATACCATATATATGAATTATAAATCCATGGAAGAGCAGGAAAATATATCTTTTTCTTATATGGGAAAGTATGATCAGCCGCAGGAGATTTCCTTTATAACATCGCAGAAAATAGAAGAGTATCGCAATAAAGTGTTAGAAAATGCAGAGAATGTGAAATATGAGAGAAATAAAAGATATTTCACAGAGTTTGCACAGAAGGCACAGTGAAAATTTTAAAGCAGAGACATTTTGCATCAGGCAGAAAAGAGGAAAAAGGAATGGGAAAAAGATATATTGACTGTTCAGCCAGAGAACTGGCTGCCTATCATAAAAAAGAATTATTACAGTCCATTGCGGACAGCGAAGGAAGAGTGCTTGCAGCAGAGACGATCGGTACAGTGACACCAATGCTCGTAAATATTACAAATGCAGAATTTGTAACTTCTCTTGGTGCGGATATTATCATGCTGAATATTTTTGACGTGGATCATCCTGTGATCAATGGATTACCGGAAGTTGCCCCGGAAGATACTATACATGAGGTCAAACGTCTGACCGGAAGGATGGTTGCAATTAATTTAGAACCGGCGGCAGTCCGCAATGATGGAGAAAAATCGGTGTGGAGTCTTACAGAAGGACGGCGCGCAACCGTGGAAAATGCAAAAAAAGCAGCGGACATGGGCGTTGACATGATCGTTCTTACCGGAAATCCGGGTGTTGGCGTTGATAACAAGGCAATTACAAAGGCATTAGCTGATTTAAACGAGGCAGTCGGCGACAGAGTGATCCTGACAGCAGGAAAAATGCATGCATCCGGCATTCTCTCAGAAGCAGGAGAAAAAATACTGACAAAAGAAGATGCTGAGACATTTATTGAAGCAGGGGCAGATGTTCTTTTACTTCCGGCACCTGGTACTGTTCCGGGATTTACCATGGAGCATGCAGCTGAATTGATCAAAACCGCACATGAAAAAGGTGTACTTGCGATGACTACAATTGGAACTTCCCAGGAGGGAGCGGACGAAGCAACAATCCGTCAGATTGCATTGATGTGTAAAATGGCAGGTGCAGACATCCATCATATAGGAGATAGTGGGTACATGGGAATGGCACTGCCGGAAAATATTACGGCATACAGCGTTGCAATCCGTGGAAAAAGGCATACTTACCGCAGAATGGCGATGTCACTTGTAAGATAAAAATAGAATGGTGATTTTCGACAAAAAGAAATGTAATTTTTTGTCAAAAAAGATGTTGACAAATGAATTGTGGTTTGTTATTATTAACAAGCTGTCGCAAGTAAGTGATAACAAACCACTTCAAAGCGAAGTAAAATAAAAAAGTTGTTGACAAGCGCAGATGATCATGATAACATATCAGAGTTGCTGAAAACAACAGAGAACATTGATAACTGAACAGTGAATAACCTTGAAAGATTCTAAAGCGAACAAGTTCGCTCAGAAGAAATCAAAGATTTCTTCCGGGTTACAAAAAAAGATTTAGTTCGCGAGTAATAATTCAAGTCATCGAAAGATGAACGAACAGCTTTTAATAAAGCAAACCTTAAAAACAGTAAAACCTGAATCAAGATTCCGGTAGGAACTTGTTTCTGATTTAGAAAAGCCAGATATTCTGGCTGGATTAAAACTTTTAACATGAGAGTTTGATCCTGGCTCAGGATGAACGCTGGCGGCGTGCTTAACACATGCA
>OGGA01001842.1_pt1 | contig 10294 bp, 7 predicted proteins | sample 1571041 | NCBI WGS metagenome assembly OGGA01 (sample SAMEA2582057, study PRJEB24529) | metagenome | biome: Human gut stool | place: China | collected 2011 | reverse complement strand
AAGTATAAGCTCCTGTCGCTGCTGCAGGAAAACGGCGTCGAGATCCTGACGCAGCACGCGCTCGCCGGCGTCGGCGAGGGGACCGTTGCGCTTAAGCAGCTCCCCGGCGGCGAGACCGTCAGCGTCGATGCCGACATCGTCGTCATGGCGCTCGGTAACCGGCCGGACAAGGCCTATGAGGACAAGCTGGCCGCAGCGTTTGACAAGGTCATTGTCGTCGGCGACGCGACGAAGGCCGGCACCATGGCCGACGCAACGAAGGCCGCCTACGAAAAGGGCTTTTACATCTGATTCCAGTCCCACGTGCGAGGCGCTCTGCGTCTCGCGCAGCGCTCCGGCGGGCATGTTACTTTTTTGTCAGTCGTGAACAAATTCCGCATTCTTTTTAAGCGTTCGTGACATTGTGGCATTTTTATCTTTCGGGTATCATGCGAACCAAGGTAGAAAAAACCCGCATTTGCTCAGCGGTACTTTGAAAGATTCCATGACGACAAGGACGGAACCATGAACTACGAAAACCTGTTTAGGCCCGGTTACATCGGTGGCCTGCGGATCAAAAACCGCGTCGTGATGACCGCCATGGGCAACGGCCTTGCTGCAGAAAACGGCGAGGCGTCCGATGAGATCATCGCCTGCTACAAGGCCCGGGCGGCCGGTGGCTGCGGGCTGCTGATCACCGAATTTTGCGCGGTCGACGGGGAAAACGGCATCGCCGAGACCCATCAGCTGCAGATCCACGCGCCGCGGTTCATCAAGCGCCTCGCGCTGCTGACCGACACGCTGCACCGTTACGACTGCAAGGTGTTCTTCCAGCTCTTCCACCCCGGCCGCGAGGGCAAGCCGCAGTTCAACGGCGGCCGCCAGGTCATCTCCGCGAGCGGGATCGTGAATCCGGCCACGGGCCGCGTGTCGCACGAAATGACGCGCGAGGAGATCCACGGCATGGTCGACAAATTCGTCACCGGCGCCGTGAACGATGCGGACGTAATCCTCTACGTCACCGACACGGTGGAACAGAGCGACCGTTCGAACGACATCCTCGAAAAGATCCGCCAAAGCGATATTCCCACCCTCGCGGTAATCAACAAGATCGACCTCACGACGCCCGAAAAGCTCGAAGAGCTCGTCGATAAATGGCAGGCGCTGCTGCCGGCCGCCACGATCGTCCCGGTATCGGCACGCGAGAATTTCAACATCAAGGGACTTTTCGACCTGATTCTGGAACGGCTGCCCGAGGGAGAAGCCTTCTACTCCAAAGATACGCTCACGGACAAAACGCTGCGATTCTTCGCCTCGGAAATAATCCGCGAAAAGATCCTGCGCAACTACGACAAGGAGATCCCCTACTGTTGCGAAATCGCGATCGAAGCCTACAAGGAGGAACCGACGATCGACCGCATTTCGGCGGTCATCTATGTCGCACGCGACTCCCAGAAGGGTATCCTGATCGGGCACAAGGGCGAGAAACTCAAAAAAGTCGGACAGCAGGCCCGCGAGGACATGGAGCAATTCCTCGGCAAGAAGGTCTTCCTGCAGTTGTACGTCAAAGTAAACGAGAACTGGCGCGATAACGAACGGCAACTCAAGCGCTTCGGGTACGAACAAGAATAATCACAACCAAATCGGGGTGTCGTGGCATTGCGCAAATTTATCCTGAAAATCATCCTATTGGGGACGCTGCTGAGCAACGCCGCCACTGCCGACGCCCAATACAACAAAGACTATTTCTACTGGGCCAGCCGCCGCTGCCTGATGAACCGCGAATATCAGGAGGCGATTCGTGTGCTCAACATCCTGTTGCGGGCCGATCCGGACGCCGCAGAGGGCTATTTCCTGCGGGGCGTAGCCAAATTCAACCTCGACGACCTGCTGGGTGCCGATACCGACTTTTCGGCTGCCATCGTCAAAAACCCCGTATTCACGACCGCCTACATCTACCGGGCGCTGACCCGTACGCGCATGGGCAACTACGACGACGCGCTGCAGGATTTCCGCGAGGCGATCGACCTGAGGCCCGACCTGCCGGACGCCTATTACAGCCGGGGCTATACGCGCCTGCAGAACAAGCAATACGAGGAGGCGATCGAGGATTTCGACAAATTCATCTTCCAGGAAAACAAGGTAGCCGACGCCTACATCGGCCGCGGCACAGCCTACCTTTACCTGAAGGACACCGTACGGGCCCTGGAAAATTTCGACCAGGCGATCCGCACCAACCGCGAAAATCCCAACGGCTATTACCAACGCGGAACCCTACTGCTGCAAAAAGAGGAGTATGCCCGAGCCGAAGCCGACTTCGACATGTCGATCCGCTGCGACTCGACTTTCCTGCCGCCCTATTTCAACCGGGCGGTGGTCTATTCCAACACCAACCGCCCGATGCAGGCCCTCGCGGATTTCGACCGGGTGCTACAACTGGACTCGACCAACTCGTTCACCTATTTCAACCGGGCGATTCTCCGCACCCAGATCGGCGATTACAACCGCGCACTCGACGACTTCGACCGCGTGGCGCTCTACTCCCCCGGCAATGTCCAGGTCTATTACCTGCGTGCCATGCTCAAAACCCGCTTGGGCGATCTCGAAGGCGCCGAGCGCGACTACACCCGGGCCATCGAACTCTACCCCGACTTCGCCAACGCCTACCTGAACCGCAGCGCCCTGCGTTATGCGTTGCATAACCCCAAGGCTGCGAAACGGGACGAAGAGATCGCCCAGCGCAAGATCGCCGAATACAAATCCCACCTGAAGGACAGCACCTACTCGATCTATGCCGATACGACGCAACGGATGGACAAACTGCTGGCTTTCGACAATCAATTCACCAACAGCTACTTCGACCGCATCTCGGAACAGCCGAGCCTGGGCCGCAGCAACATGCGTCTGCTGCCCCTGTTCCGCTTCACCCTGATGCAGCCCGATACCTCCCGGATCGAGGCGTCGAACCGCTATACCCTGCAACGGGTCAAAGACTTCGAGAAAAAACTGGACAATCCCTACCTCGTCCTCTCCAACCGGCCCACGAACATCGGTGCGGACTCTTTGGCGATGCTCGACAGCCGCTATGCCGAAATCCTGTGCCAGAATCCGCGCGACTGGCTCCTGCAAGTACAATATGCCATTTCGCAATCGCTGATCCGACAATTCACCAATTCGGTCGGCGCCTATTCGTCGGCTATCGCAGACAATGCCGCCAATCCATTCCTCTACTTCAACCGGGCCGTGACACGGGCCGAAATGATCGACTTCATTTCGGGCCTGGACAATCCCTATCAGCGAATTTCGATCGACTCCGACCCGGCGAACAAACTCACCAACACCCATACACGCACCTACAATTACGACGAAGCCATCGCCGATCTGGACAAGACGCTCCGCCTCTTCCCGAACTTCGCCGAAGCCTACTACAACCGGGGAACGCTGCTGGCTCTTTCAGGCAAACTGCCCGAGGCCTTCGAAGATTTCTCGAGAGCCATCGAACTGAATCCCCTCTTCGCCGAAGCGTTCTACAACCGGGGCATGACCCAAATCTATATGAAAGACACGCGCAAGGGCTGCCTCGACCTCTCGAAAGCCGGAGAGCTGGGCATTACCTCGGCCTACGAAATCCTCAAACGTTACACGGGGGAGCATACAGAAGCTTTTTAACTAACAATAACCAATTCAATAAACTATGACACAAGCCATTCAAAAGAAACTGAACGACTCGGCGTTCGCCCGATGGACCGCACTGATTCTGGTGGCGCTCACCATGTTCTTCGGCTACATGTTCGTCGATGTCCTCTCGCCGTTGCAGAACATGCTCGAAAGCACCCGAGGCTGGAGCCCCACGATTTTCGGACTGTACGGCGGTTCGGAATTCATTCTGAACGTCTGCGGTTTCCTGCTCGTCGCAGGTATCATCCTCGACAAGATGGGCGTACGGTTTACGGGTATTCTTTCGGCCTCGCTGATGGTACTCGGTGCCGGTATCAAATTCTACGGACTGAGCAACTACTTCTATGAAGGCGGATTCGGTTACGAGTTCCTCAGTTCGTTCCTCACGGACATCCCGGCCAGCGCGAAGCTCGCCTGTCTGGGTTTCATGGTCTTCGGCTGCGGTACGGAGATGGCCGGTGTGACGGTATCCCGCGCAATCGTCAAGTGGTTCACGGGGAAAGAACTGGCTCTGGCGATGGGCCTGGAAATGGCTATTGCCCGACTGGGCGTATTCGCCGTATTCAGCCTGTCGCCCTGGGTGGCTAACTGGGGCGGCGATCCGAGCGTAGCACGTCCGGTAGCCGTTGTCGGCCTGTTGCTCTGCATCGGCCTGCTGACCTACATCGCTTTCTCGGTCATGGACTTCAAACTCGACAGACAAACCGAGGCAGACACCCCGATAGGAGAAACCGAAGAGCCCTTCAAGGTCGCCGATCTGAAGAACCTTTTCAGCAGCAAAACCTTCCTGATCGTTTCGGCACTCTGCGTGCTCTACTATTCGGCGATTTTCCCGTTCCAGCGTTTCGCAACGGGTATGCTCGAAAGTAATCTGGGCATCACCAACCAGCAGGCTTCGGACATCTTCCGCTGGTTCCCGATGGGGGCCATGATCCTGACTCCACTGCTCGGCTGGTTCCTCGACCACAAGGGCAAAGGCGCGACGATGCTGATGATCGGTGCGATCCTGATGTTCATCTGCCACATGACTTTCGCACTGGTTCCCCTCACCCCCGCTATCGCGTTCTCGGCGATCATCCTGCTCGGCCTCTCTTTCTCGCTGGTTCCCGCCGCCCTGTGGCCTTCGGTACCCAAGTTGGTCGATAACCGCTATATGGGTTCTGCCTATGCAACGATTTTCTGGATCCAGAACCTCGGACTGATGGCCTTCCCGATGATCATCGGCTGGGTTCTCAACAAGGTCAATCCCGGCGTGGGAGAAGCGATCAAAGCCGGTGAACACGTAAGCTACAACTACACGGTTCCGATGCTGATTTTCGCCAGCCTCGGCGTATTGGCTTTCCTGCTGGCTTTCTGGCTCAAGCTCGAAGACCGTAAAAAGCACTACGGCCTGGAACTGCCCAACATCAAGAAATAACGATAATCCGTATCCCCAGTCTGCCGGAAAAATGATGAGTAAACCCCCGCTGCAAATTGCAGCGGGGGTTTTGTAATAAAGAGTCTATCGGCTAAAGCGACGAGGATCGTACGAGATTCCGCTTTTCGAGATACAAGAGTTCCTATTTAATCGGATCGACCCTCTACGCTTCCTATTTAACCAATCGGTAAAGTTCCGTAATGCGATCGCACATCGCATCCCACGAAAAGCGCTTCTTCTCCTCTTCCATGTTCGCACGGAATCCCGCGAGCACATCGTCCCGCCAGATACGGTCGATGGCCCGGGCGACTTCTGCGGCATCGGGACGGCAGACGAAGCCGACACGACCGTCCGGCACGATCTCCGGAAGACCGCCCACGTCGGTCACCACCATCGGCAGGTCGAATTGATAAGCGATCTGGGTCACGCCGCTCTGCGTGGCCGAACGATACGGCTGCACCAAAAAATCTGCGACGGAAAAATAGTAACGCACCAATTCGTCCGGAATAAAATAGTCGTGCAAAATCACATCGTCCTCCAGTCCGTTGTCGGCGATTTGCTTCAAATACTTCTCTTTCGGAGCATAGAACTCACCGGCCACGATCAGGCGCCGGTCTTCGGCAGGATGCTCCCGCTTGTAGATCTTCCAGGCATCGAGCAACAGGTCCAATCCCTTGTAGTCCCGAATCAAACCGAAAAAGAGCGCATAGCGTTTCGAAGGATCCAGTTCGAGGCGGATGCAGGCCTCCGTACGATCAATGACGATACCGAAATTTTCGAAAAGCGGATGCGGAGAGAAAAGCGCCGGAACCTGCGTATATCGGCGCAATTCGCGGTGCACCTGCTCGGACATATAGATAAAGCCGTCCACCGCCCTCAGGAAATAGCGGTTGAACGGCTTGTCAGTCATATGGCGTTCATGCGGTTCGACGTTGTCGATCTGACAAAGGATACGCGTCGTACCGTTCTTTTTGGCAAAACGGGCAATCGTACCGAAACAGGGCGCCATAAAGGGGGTCCAGTATTTCATCAGCACGAAATCCGGCTTCTCGCGGGCGATCCACCGCCCCACGGCGATCCAGTTGAACGGATTCATCGTATTCACGCACCGCACGATGTACAGATCGGGCGGCGGAGGTGTCTGCACCGTCTGATTCCTGCCGGGAAAGAAAATACGGGGATACTGGAGCGTGAAAGTCTTGATCTTCACCTCGTCGCCCCGATGTTGGAAAACCCGGGCCATGCTCTGCATAATTACGGCCAAGCCCCCACGATACGGATGGGCGGGCCCCACGATCGAAATTTTCATACCCCGAACTTTTATTTATAACTGAAATCGAATCCCCGAACGGATTCAAACCTTCGGTACGGCCCTCCTGTTTTCGAATAAACAGCGCACGGCAACTTCAGGAAAAATACAAATACCCTACCGAATCCTGCAACAAGGAGATAACGATAACCGGTTCGGGAGGAACTGCCCGAACCGGTTATCGTTATCCATCCTATTTCGTTTTATTATACGCCTCCACACCGCTCTTCAGGAAGTCGATGTATGCCTCCACGTCGAGATTGTAAGCCCGCTTGGGAACCAATTCCTGCCCATCACGGCCGAGGATCAGGTAGTTGGGCTGTCCGTTCACCCCGAAACGGGTCTGGGCGATGTAGGAGTTGATGCGGCCGATGTCCTTGAGAACCTTGCCTCCCGCAGTGGTCACCCATTCGTTCTCGGGCACTTTGGTCTTGTCGTCGGTATAGAGGGCTACCAGCACGTAATCGTCGCGCAGGATCTGCTGCACGCGCGGATCGCTCCAGACGCGGGCTTCCATTTCGCGGCAATTCACACAACTGATTCCCGTAATGTCCACAAACAAGGGTTTATCGGCCTCCCTGGCAGCGGCTTCGGCCTGGGCCAGATCGAAATACCCCGGCAGATCGTAAGGCCAGTGCAGGATATCCGCATATTTGATCTTTTCAGTCGTCTGTGCCGTTGCTGACGGTGCGGCAACGACACCCTGCGTATTGATCACGAAGTCCTGCGTATGCATCGGGGGCAAATAGCCAGAAAGAGCTTTCAGCGGCGCACCGAACATACCCGGAAACATATAGACCGCGAACGAAAGCGAAGCGATGGCCAGCGTCAGCCGCGTCACCGAAACGTGCTTGAGTTCGTCGTCGTGAGCGAAGCGGATCTTACCCAGCAAATAGAAACCCAGCAATGTGAACACGACGATCCAGATCGCCAAATAGACCTCACGGTCGAGCAACCCCCAGTGGTAGGTCTGGTCGGCCATACTCAGGAACTTGAAACCGAGGGCGACCTCGATAAAACCGAGAACGACCTTCACGGAACCGAGCCAACCGCCGCTCTTGGGCAGGTCTTTCAGCAAGGAGGGGAAGAAAGCGAAAATCGTAAAAGGCAGAGCAAAAGCCAGCGAGAAAGCGAACATCGTCACGATGGGCACCCAGAATTCGCCGGCAGTCGAACGAATCAGGACGTTGCCGACGATCGGCCCGGTGCAGGAGAACGACACCAACACCAGCGTCAGAGCCATGAAGAAGATACCGATCAAACCGCCTTTGTCCGCGTGCCGGTCGCTCTTATTGACCATCCAGCTCGGAAGCGTGATCTCGAAGGCCCCGAAGAACGATGCGGCGAAAATCATGAACACGATGAAGAAGATCAGGTTGGGAAGCCAGTGCGTAGCCAGCCAGTTGAAGATGTCGGCCGTCACGGCATCGCCGCCCACCAGACGCGTAATCAGAATGATCGCCGCAATGGGAAGCGTATAGAGCGCTACGATGAAGAAACCGTACATCGAAGCCTTGAAACGTCCCGCAGCAGGCGATCCGCTGCCTTTCATAAAGAACGATACAGTCATCGGGACCATCGGGAATACACAAGGAGTGAGCAGCGCCGCGAAGCCCCAAAGAACCGCTTCGATAATCAACCCCCACAGGGTTTTGGACTCTCCGGCTCCGTCGCCGGAAACAGGTTGATCCGCAGCGTCCCCGGCCGCAACGGATGCCCGGGCCGCCTCGGGATCGCCGATCGTGATCTCGAATCCCCAATCCTCGGGCGAATTGCAATTTTCCTCCTCGCAGGAACGCCAGTTGATATTGCCTTTCAATACGGCGCCTTCACCCGTCAGGGTGACTTTCTGACCGAGGATGATTTCATCGAAATAAGTACCCATTTCGACCTCGAAAATATCGTCGTATTCGCGTTTGGAAGCGTTGATCTCATAAGGATCGCCGTCGAGCGTCAGGCCCGTTGCAGGCTCGAACTCCACCAGGGTCGAAGAAACGTCCGAATGCAGGTCGTACGTATGCCATCCCGGCAGGATCTTACCCGTAAATACGACTTCGTAATTCGAATCGCCGAGGTCCTTCACAGTGCTGTCCCAGGTAATGGTCGGGGACTGCGCGTGAGCCGACAACAAACTCGTCAAGAAAGCCGCCAGCAGCACGATACGGATATAAAATTTCATATCTCTATTATTTTAATAAGTTAATAGTTTTTTTCGCGTGTAAAGATATGAAATTTTATTCAAAAACCACGTATGGGACGCATTATCTCGCGTCCGCGAGGAAAAACTACTCGGAAACCTTACCTTCGGCTTCGGCCTTGCTGCGTGCAAAAGATTGCAAGGCGAGGTACTCCTTGTCGCCGTAATCGAGCAGGTTCTGCAACTCGTTGCGGAAATAGTCCAAGTGCTCCTCCTCTTCGACGGCCAGATCCTGGAACATCTTGTGCGTTACCGAATCGTCGGCTTCGGCCGCAATGCGAGCGGCATCGTTATAGCTGTCGATCGTACTCTGTTCCAGTTGCATAGCGAAACGGAACATCTCCTTGGGATCGGTGATCTGGCGCGTCGGAAACGACGGGTTCATATTCACGTCCCCCTGCAAGAAGAGGATACGGTCGGACAACTCCTCGCTGTGACGCATCTCGGCAATCGAAATCATCCGCATCTTTTTGGACAGATACTCGTAACCGGCATCTTCGAAATGGACATGGAAATACATGTACTGGAGCGAGGTGGCAATTTCTTTTCCCAAAGCATCGTTCAACAGATCGATACTTTTCTGGTACTTGTTCGCAACTTTGATCTTTTCCATAATAATAAAGGTTTTGTCCCTATATCAGCAAAACCCGTTCCAGAAAGGAACAAAGCCGATCGTAAAATCGGACCGAAACGAAGTCGATTCGGGTCGGCTCCCTGCCTTGCCCGCCACCACGAAATACAGCACCTCAACGCCACTCGAGCGCCGCCCGGACAGCGGCTTCCTCTCCGTTCGAAACCTCGAACAGCGACAAGCCGTCCCGTTGTTCGTACCCGACCGTAAGGGTTTGCCCGTAACGGCATTCGTGCATGAAATGAATGTCAAGACGCACCGGCCGGATCGCGGTCAACTGTTCGATGGGCAGCATATCGAACATCATGTTGATATAACGCATCGTATTGACGTGACGGTTGAAGTCGATGTCGCTGTAAACCACCCGGTGCTCCATCACATGCTGCGGTGTGATCCCCATCACCTTGCGGGGTTTCTCCGTCGGCGAAGGGGCATCGACGAGCGTATCGGTACAAGGCCCGATAACCGTGTTCAGGTCGATCGCTTTACGGACCGCCAAGTCGATGATGCACCACTGCGTCACGGCCCGCCCGAACTCCCGGCCGGCGGCATCGTGCAGCGTGAAATTACGGGTCGAGAGCATCCGGTTGTACTCGTTCACCCACGTCACGATTTCATAAGAGCTGTATTGTTCGGGGCGGTCGTCGATCTCGATCGCCATGCGTGAAAGCACCCACGAGCGGTTTTCCTTATTCAACTTATCGATCCCGAACCCTTTGCGCTGGGCATCGACACCCGCCGTATTGAGGACCTCGTTCGCCAAAGCCGGAACGGTCATCCGAAGTGTGAAATCGACCTGCTGAGGGTCTGCATAATAAGTGTAACCTGTTTTCTCTGCCATATTTCAGTGCGTTTTTCAATTTCAAATGCAACGAAACGACAATCCGCCGGTTATCCGCCGGGCCGGGAGAAAGCCGTAGATACCGAATGGTTTCATTCCTACAAAAACGCCCCGGCCCGGCTTCCTGCGGACAGTAGCGGCGTATGCCGGAAACAGAGCGAAGCCTTCCGGCCGCGCCGACTGCATTTAGTGAGCTTCGCTGTTCAGATAAAAAGGTTGTTGGCAAGAACAAGGCGTGCAGC
>OGGA01001840.1_pt1 | contig 10296 bp, 8 predicted proteins | sample 1571041 | NCBI WGS metagenome assembly OGGA01 (sample SAMEA2582057, study PRJEB24529) | metagenome | biome: Human gut stool | place: China | collected 2011 | reverse complement strand
TTATGGCGAATAATCTCCCCTATCAGGCTTTTATCGACCGCGGATATTTTTCCGTAAAGGAGTCGGTTTTTGAAACTCCGACTATGACAAAGACCTATCAGCAGACGTTTGTGACAGGAAAAGGGCAAAGATTTGTGATCACTCTGCTGAGAAAATATTATGGCAAGGAGATGGGATAATGCACACAAACAGAATTAAAGCTAAAGTGGACTTCAAGTTTTGTCTCGGCAGTATTCCTGCAATGCTGAGAGCCACAAAGCCCGTACTTTCGGAAAGGCAGTACAAGGAATTGTGCAACGAGGTCAATAAAGCCAACGGCTATCTTGACCAGAAAAGAATAATTTTCAGCTACGTCGATCCGATCATCAAGGGTTGAAAACAGCGTAAAATCAAATATTTAAGCGTAAAATCTAATATTTAATTAAGTCGTTTTGCCAATGACAGAAAACTTCTGTAATTAGCAAAGCGACTTTCTTTCTGTCATTGGCATACGGCAGAAAGGAAAAACATGAATAGTTTTATGTCATGGGTGGGAGGGAAAAAAGCTCTCAGGGACGACGTGCTTGCTCGCTTTCCTCCTTACTATGAACGGTATATCGAGGTTTTCGGAGGGGCGGGCTGGGTGCTTTTTCGCAAGCCGCCCGGTATGGATTTTGAGGTATACAACGATTTTAACGGAAATCTTGCCAATCTTTATCGCTGTGTCAGGGACAAGCCGAATAAGCTGAAATACAAACTACGGTATGTCCTCGATTCTCGTGAAGATTTCGACTGGATTGCTAGTCTTCATAAGCGAGGTCTGTTCAGCAGATTTCGTGATGTTGACAGGGCGGCGAAGTTTTATCAGCTTATCCGTTACAGCTACGCAAGTGGACTTGACAGCTTCGGCAGTCAGCCGCATTCAATATGGTCGGATTTCCCGATGATAGACTTGGCAGCAAGGAGATTGCAGAAGGTAGTAGTTGAGAATAAAGACTTTGAAAAACTGATACGGCAGTACGACCGCCCTGTCAGCTTTTTTTATTGCGATCCGCCGTACTTTGCAACTGAAAACTACTACAAAGACGTTGGTTTTAAAACCAAGGATCATATTAGGCTCAGGGATTCGCTAATGGATATCAAGGGCAAGTTTCTTGTTTCCTACAATGACTGTCCAGAAATCCGTGAGATATGGGATAAGCCTAATATTCACATTGAGGAGATCAGCAGACTGAATAATCTGGCGCAGAGATACGACGGCGGCTGTCAGTATGCGGAGCTGCTCATATCCAATTACGATACAAGCGAGAGATTACAGGCGGTTCGCCAGCTTTCGCTGTTTGACGATGAAACAGACAATTTGGAGGTATAATTTTATGAGAAAGATTATTTTTGCACAGGTACTCACAACCAACGGAACTACCGTATTTTCGGGGCTTTTTGATGAAAACGAAAATCCCGTAAGCGTGGAAACGGAGTGCGATGATAGCGGAGTGACGCTTACGATATGGCGCAATGCTCCTGAAACAGAACGCCGTGACTGCGGTATCTCGGAGGAAGAAATAGAGCGAACATGTTCAATGTATGATGACTGTAACGAGTGTCCACTGTGGGATTATTGCAATGAAGATGAGGAGGTTTTGTAAATGAAAATACTTGTTATTGAGCCTGAAAAAGCGCCGTATGAAAAGGAAATCGGCGATGATATTCACGATATGCAGGCAATAGTCGGAGGGTGTATCGAACCTATATATTTTGAGCCGAAAGAAACTGCGATTGCTTGGTGCAACGATGAATTCCTGCTTAATGGTTCACAGCCTAATCGTATTGTGGGAAATGTTCTTGTACATGGAACTTTCTTTGTTTCAGGAAATTATATGAACGAATACGGCGAATGGGACAGCTGTTCACTTACCGATGATCAGATCAAGAAATATTCCGAAATGTTTGAAACTCCCATTATCGTATTGGAGCAAATGCAGGCTACGGAAATTGAGGTAGAAAATACTCCCGATGAGGAAATGGCGGACGGACCAGCGGATAAACCTGAGCCGGAAATAACGATGTAATAAAAAGTAAAGTGTTGTAATTTAAAATCAAAGGAGAAATGCATTTTATGTTTAAAAAATCCAAAATATTAAAGAAGCTTGGCGCAGGGTTTATGGCAGGCCTCTGCGCTTTTTCTATGCTCGGTTCATCTGTGAGCGGAGCGATAACAGCAAATGCCGCAAGTACTTCGACCGAAAACTCTGCGTTTCCGTCTTCCGATACGGTGATCGCAAAGGCGGCAACTTTGCTCGGAACACCGTATACATTTGGGAATAAGGGGTACTGGTACGCATACAATCAGGGACAGTATACTCCTCTGTCGGTGCAGACGATAAATAATCTCGGCATCGACTGTTCGGGACTTGTGTACTATACGCTGACGCAGCTTGGATACAAAACATCGGGATTTTCATGGAACAACCCCGTTCCTGTGGATACCGATCACTGGCTGACAGTCAGCGATAACTGCACAATCACTTATGACGGTGTGACTTCAAAAGTCGATGTTGAAAAGCAGAATATTAAGACCACGGACCGTCCGTATTGGGAGTGTTCCGACGGTTCGACGATTACTCCCGGTTCGGTAGTGGTGGCTCAGAATCCATATGGCGAAGATCATGCGTGGATTTACATGGGTGAATTCAATTCAAGAAACGAGGTAGTAAGCTATCTTAAGTCTATCGGCGTTTCAGAAAGTCTTATCAATTCCAAAACAGTCGGTGACGGAAAAGGTGCAGGCGGCAGGCATTGGAGAATCGAGGCTAACGGCTCTGAGGGAGTTGTTATCAATAACAAGACCGACGGTAAAACTGCGACTGTCATGAATATGTCGGCGTTCAGGATCACATCCAAAGATGTGAAATTTACTATTACAAAAGTCTATAAAGCTGATAATACCGTAAAGATCAATGGTATCAGTCCTATTGACGGTTCACAGGCTATTTACGGCGTATACACTGATAAAGCTTGCAAAAACAAAGCAGGAGAAATCAAAATCGATAAAAACGGAAGCGGCTCGATTGAACTTCCGAATAAGCAGTATTATGTTAAAGAAATCAAAGCACCTACAGGCTACAGCCTATCAACTGAAGTATTTGCACTTAATGCAAATGAAAACGTAAATGTTACCGAGGATTATCTTAAAGGAAACATCATAATCAATAAAACTGCCGAGGATGGTATAATCGGTCAGCGTGAATTTAGAGTAACATGGACTCAGAACGGAAAATCTCACTCCAAGACGGCAAAGACAAATTCAAGCGGAATTGCGGAGTTTAAAGGTCTTAACGTATACGATCTTACAAGTAAAAAAGCAATTTCATATACCATATCCGAAATCAACGTAGATACGAGATATGAAACTCCCAAGGCGAAGAATGTCAAGCTTACCGACGGCGACGTTGATCTGACTGTCAATGTAAAGTTCAACAACGAACTCAAAACAGGTTCTATTAAGATCAACAAGCAGTCTGAGGATAATCAGAACGGAGGCAGAGAATTTACTGTCACAGGTAACGGCAAGACTTACAGCATAAAAACCGGTTCTGACGGTGTTGCAATTCTTTCCGATATCCCCGTATACGACAGTAACAATCAGAAAATTGTTTACACGATTTCTGAAAAAAACGTTCCCATAAAGTATGTTGTTCCTGCCAGTCAGACGGTTACTTTGACAGCTGATGAAACTACCTCTGTAACGTTTGAAAATGTGCTTAAAAAATTCACTTTGGAAGTTACAAAAAAAGACTCGGAAAAGGCTGAAAAACAAGGCGATGCAAGCCTTGCGGGAGCGGTTTACGGCGTGTTTAAAGACAGTGTTTTGATAGACGAATACACCACAGATGAAAACGGATATTTCAAGACAAAAGAGTATGTCTGCGGAAACTACACGGTTCAGGAAATTTCACCAAGCGAGGGCTATCTGCTTGACAAAACTGTGTACTCGGTTGGTGCAGAAGCTGAGAATTATTCCATTGAGCATAACCCCATTTCTATGACAGTGACCGAGGACGTGATCAAGGGGAATATTGCTATCATCAAGCATTCCGATGACGGCTCAACGCAGATCGAAACTCCCGAAGTCGGTGCAGAGTTTGAGGTTTATCTCAAGTCATCAGGCTCTTATGAAGCTGCAAAAGACAGCGAAAAAGACTATCTCGTATGCGATGAAAACGGCTATGCTGCGACAAAAAAGCTCCCCTACGGAATCTATGTCGTTCATCAGACCAAGGGCTGGGAAAGCACCGAATATATGGAGGATTTTGAGGTTGTAATCAGCGAAAACGAAAAAGAATATTTCTATTTGCTCAATGACGCAGTGAAAAAATCCTTTGTTAAAATCGTGAAAAAGGACGCTGAAACAGGCAATGTAATTCCCGTTTCGGGCATCGGCTTCAAGGTTTGGGACTGTGCAAATTCCGAATATATTTCTCAAAAAATTTACTATCCGTCAGAAATGATTCTCGACACATTTTACACCGATGAAAGCGGCTCGCTGATGCTGCCGCAGGAGCTTGCTTACGGCGATTACGAGCTTCACGAAGTGCAGTCGGCGGAGGGTTATGTGCTTGATAAAAATCCTGTTCCATTTACAATTGACGGTTCAGTGGAAACCGTAGTTGTGGAGAAAACAAATACCGCACAGAAGGGCAGAATTTCTGTTCAGAAAACAGGTGATATTTTTACAACGGTCGCTACAGCATCATCTGCTTACACGGACGAAAACTGCGAAACTATTGTAAATCCGACAACTTACACTCCCGTTTTTGCAAGCGGAAATCTGTCCGGTGCAGTATTTCAGATTATCGCAGTAGAAGATATTGTGACGCTTGACGGCACGATCAGAGCAAATGCCGGCGATGTTGTAGCTGAGATCACGACCGATGAAAACGGATATGCAGAAACAGACCTTTTGTATCTTGGCAAGTATGAAGTCAGAGAAATTACTGCCCCTGACGGCTATGCTCTTAACGCAGAATCTCAGTTTGTTGAACTGACCTATGCAGGACAGGAAATTGCTGTTCGTGATACCGTAAATACGTCATTTGTCAACGATTATCAGGGTGTAGAAATTTCACTTTCTAAGGTCATGGAAAAGGACGAGTTATTTAACATCGGTAACTCCGATGAATATACCCGAGTTCGTTTCGGACTGTTCGCAGCCGAGAATATTACCGCCGCTTACGGCTCGGTAATTCCTGCTGACGGACTGATTTCTGAAATAAGTCTTGCTGAAAATATGTCCGCAAAGTTTGATACTGCTCTGCCTTTCGGCAAGTATTACGTTCAGGAAATTGCAACCGATGAGCATTATGTTCTGAACGGTAAAAAGTACCTTGTAAACTTCGAGTATATGGGACAGGAAGTAACTACTGTTACTGTTGATTGCGGCGAGTTTAAGAATGCTTTAAAACGTGGAAAAATCAGCGGTAAAAAGGTTGATGAAAACAAGAAATCTCTTGAAAATGCTTTGTTCGGACTGTTTGCTGTTGATACTGCTGAGTTTACTGCTGACAACGCATATATGACCGCTGTTTCCGATGAAAACGGACACTTTGAATTTGACAAGATCCCATACGGCGAGTATATCGTCAGGGAAATCGAAGCTCCCACAGGATATATTCTCAGCGATGAAAGCTACCCTGTGACAATTTCTGAGGACGGCGAAGTCATAGAAATTAAAGCTGTGAATAAATCTACAAAAGTCAGAATTTCCAAGCAGGATATTACTACAGGTGAGGAGCTCCCCGGCGCAACGCTTCAGATTATTGACGAGGACGGAAATGTTGTTGAGGAATGGGTATCCACGGACGAGGCTCACTTCATCGAAGGAAAGCTGATCGCAGGCAAGGAGTACACGCTCCGTGAAACAATTGCTCCCGACGGTTACGAGATCGCAAACGAGATCAGGTTTACTGTCAACGAGGACGGTTCTGTGACCGAAGTCGTTATGTATGACGAGCTTACGCCTGATCTTGAAACCCCTCCTACGGTCATAATAGATATTCCTCATACAGGTGTATCCGCAGACAATAGTGCTGAGCTTTATCTCGTAGCCACAGCGGTTATTATGGTTTTCGGTATGGTCATATGCAAGAGAAACGGTAAGGAACAGAGAAAGGATGATGTGAAATGAGATCTAAAAAGAAATTGATCGCAGCAGCAAGTTCGGTGTGCTTTGCGTCTATGCTGTCGCTAACCGCTTATGCTTCGGGCGATGTTGCGGGTGCGGTGACAAGCACTTGGACTACGGCAAAATCGCAGGTCGTATCAGTCGTAAACAATGTGGTGTTTCCCGTGATAGACGTTATACTTGCAGTTCTGCTGTTTGTGAAGATAACACTCGCATATCTCGATTACCGCAAACACGGTCAGCTTGAATGGACGCCGATCGCTATCATTTTCGGCTGTCTGATCTTTTCTCTGACCTGTCCGCTGTACATCTGGAGCATAATCTGATAGGGGGATGAATATGAAAGCAAAAGTAATGACTGCAATTTTAGCGGTGTTTATGCTGACAATGACAGCTTGCGGAACGATCAGTCCGCCAATACAGACGGTGGAAACTACAACAATTCCGATAACAGCCGAGTCATTGGATTCGGCTGTCTCTTCGGAGGTCGAAAGTACCGTCAACAATGAACAGGTAAAGTCCGATACCTTTATCGCTGAGTTTTTTGACTCAAATATCAGCTTTGAAGATACAAGCGAATTGGTTACTGAGTCGATGAAAGGCTGTGCCTTTGAGAACGAAACCGATAATTTCAATGGAGTGAATAAGGTTACTTTAAAAGGTAAAAACGGCGGCGGTATGTTGAATGTGATGTGTATAGATCTGTCTCAGTCACAGCTTGATTACGACATGGAATATATCCTTGAAAACTTCGGAGATTATTACTTCGGACAGACCTCCGCACAGATGAGCGGTATCACCGAAGATGACTTTGTTTCGAGTTACCGAATGACAAGCAGTGTTGTTTCTAAGGGCAAGTATCAGCGGTACGGCTCTGTTCAGAAGTCCGACGGCATGGCGACGCAGTTCGGGTATACCGAAACTTACGCTGTACTTTCCGAGAACAAGCTTACCGTTGTATCGGGTGCTTTTCTCAGTTCGGATATGATGGAAAGGCAGAGCTTTTCACAGCTGATGGCTAAGTTTGCGGAGAATGTGAAGTACTGATTTAAAATGAAAAAAGGGCTGAGGTTGGCTCAGCCCTTTGGTTTTGGGGAGTATAAATCAGAATTTATATATTAAATACTTCTTTTGCGTATGATGTCCACCCACCATGTGTAATCATTACGCAAATTACAGCAAGTGTTATATACAATACGATAGGGATAAGCAGATATGCCTTGCCTTTACTCAATGTTTTCCGAAATACATAGATATTTGAGGGAAATGATAAAGCAAGCCAAATCAGTAGCTCAATACAGCCAAGCATAATAGAAACATCTTTCTCCGAGCCTAAATCATAGCTATAGCCTTTTGAATGTCCAGTTATATCAAGAAAAATCCAGCCGAAACATATTGGAAATGAAAATGCAATAAAACTCGTCCAGAGAAAATTCAGACAATAGATAATTTTACTTTTCATGGCTATCTCCTACAAATTTCGATTTATGTTATTATCCATTATACCACACCAACCTCGAAAAATCAACCCTAGTAAACAGAAAGCAGGTGATAAAGTGTCATATATCCCATTTACAGACGAACAAAAAATCCTTGCCAACAGCGTAGACTTGGCAGAATACCTGCGTGTGCGTGGTGAAAAGCTTGAGCGTGTCGGCATAGAGCATAAGCTCATATATTACGACAGCTCAGGCAAGCACGACAGTATAACTATCCGTGGGTCAAAATGGTTCGACCACAAAAATCAAATCGGCGGCGGAGCGATAAAGTTCATGCAGGAATTCTATGACATGGACTTTCAGACGGCGGTACAAGAGCTGTTAGGACAGACGGTAACTCCGCTGTCCCACAGTCCGCCGAAAGTATCGGCAAAGGAAGAAAAGAAAGAGTTCAGACTTCCCGAGGCAAACACAAATATGCATAGGGTTTATGCCTACCTGATAAAGCAGAGGTTCATTTCTCCCGATATTATCAGCCATTTTGCAAAACAGCACACGCTTTATGAGGACAAGGAACATCACAATGCGGTGTTCGTAGGCGTTGACGAAAACGGCGTACCACGTCAGGCAAGCAAGCGTTCAACAAATTCTTACGGCAATAGTTTCAGGATCACTTGTCAAGGTTCTGACACAAGATACAGCTTTGCACATTTCGGTGAAAGCAAAAGGCTCTATGTGTTTGAGGCTCCCATAGATATGATGAGTTTTCTTACGCTTTATCCGAAAGACTGGCAAAAGCACAGCTGCATTGCAATGAACGGAGTGTATGAAAATGCTGTGCTTGCGGCATTAAAGAATCATTCTAACTTATCGGAAGTAATTCTCTGCGTTGATAATGACGAAGGAGGGATCGAGGCCGTTGACCGCTTAAAAGATATTCTTTCAGAGAATGGATATACCGATGTGAAACGGCTTGCACCGAAGTTTAAGGACTGGAACGAGGTGCTGAAAGCAAAGAACGGGGTCAAAGCTTTACCTGCTGTTCCTCACAAGCGGAAGGAAGAATATCTGAAAGAAGTAAGCGAACTGGGGTATTTAAAATGCCGTCCCGATAAGCTGACCTCGCAAATCTATGCAACATTCAAAAACGGACAATACAAGTATCTTGCCGAGTATGCACTTGCAGGCTCGGCTTTTTTTATGCCCAAAACCGAGCAGATAAACAGCGAGTGTAAGGCGTTTGTATGGCTCCAAAACAAGCTCAAAGGCAGTTACAAGCCGTACACAGATAAAGGCAAAGCAGCCGCTAAGCAAAGAAATTTGCAGGAATGTGTTACTGAAGTAATGAAAGATCTAAGGCAAACAGCTCGTACCCGTGAGCAGTGTATAAATACTGCGAAACTGCTGTATCAGCTTGCGGATAGTGCTGTTAGGTTATCTGTTGAAAAAACTCTGTATGAACCTGTGGCAGAACATATCGAATCTGAGGACATCGTTTCCGAACCTGAACCTTTTATGGAATTTGGTTGATGCGATACCCTCTGCCTCACGGTGCAATACCTTGAAGATAACAAACTAACTGTCGTATTAAATACAAAAGAAAGAATATTTTATACAGATCGGAGATGAAATTTTGAATGAGAAACAGATGATTTTGATAGGCGTACTTGTTGTAATTTTCATTGCCTTTTTAGTGGTAGTAAATCTGCTTGACAACAAGTCGCTTAACGGAATAAAGGCAAAAAAAGTCGGTAATGGACAGCACGGAACTGCGAGGTGGGCGACAAAATCTGAGATAAAGCGTACTTTTATCCCTCTGCCATTCGAGCCGGAGATGTGGAGAAAAGGTCAGAACCTGCCGATTGTTCAAGGTACAGTGGTAGGCTGTCGGACACACGGCAAAAAAACTGTGGCTATTGTAGATGACGGCGATGTTCACACGCTTATGATAGGCGCTGCGGGCGTGGGCAAAACCGCATATTTCCTGTACCCGAACATTGAACTTGCTTGCGCAAGCGGAATGTCGTTTATCTCGACGGATACAAAGGGCGACGTAGCACGAAACTACGGAACTATTGCCAAAAAGTACTATGGCTACAATGTTTCCGTTCTTGATCTGCGTAATCCCACACGCTCAGACGAGAACAATATTCTGCATCTTGTCAACAAATACATGGACATTTATCTATCCGATAAAACCAACCTTTCAGCGAAAGCAAAGGCAGAAAAATATGCCAAAATCACAGCTAAAACAATAATCAATATCGGCGGCGGTGACAGCCACAGCTACGGACAAAACGCTTTTTTCTACGATGCGGCGGAAGGCTTGCTTGCCTCTGTCATACTGCTTTTAGCTGAGTTCGGCGACAAGAACGAACGTCACATTGTTTCCGTTTTTAAGCTTATTCAGGACTTGCTCGCAAAATATCAGCCCGACCCGAAAGCAAAACCTAAAATGTATTTTTCAAAGCTTATGGACAAGCTACCGAGCGAACACAAAGCAAAATGGCTTGCAGGAGCGGCTCTGAATGCGTCTGACCAGTCTATGCTGTCGGTAATGTCGACTGCACTTTCAAGGCTCAACAGCTTTCTTGATTCTGAACTTGAACAAATGCTGTGCTTTGGAACAGCGATAGACGCCGAGAAGTTCTGCAATGAAAAATCTGCTATCTTTATCGTTCTTCCCGAAGAAGATAA
>OGGA01001837.1_pt1 | contig 10311 bp, 8 predicted proteins | sample 1571041 | NCBI WGS metagenome assembly OGGA01 (sample SAMEA2582057, study PRJEB24529) | metagenome | biome: Human gut stool | place: China | collected 2011 | reverse complement strand
GTTATACTCACGAACAGAGCCATCAGGAAATGTTATTTTTATCATAATGTTATGTTATATTTTTCGTTATTGCACGCAAAAATAAGGATTTCTTTTTGAGTTTACTATTTTTTGTCTAAAAAATGTTATTCCGGCACCTCTGTAAATCGTTTCAGAATATTATATGCTGAAACAATACCTAACTCTCCGGCCTTACTTAAGTCAGCTATTCCGTTTTTATTGTTACCCAAGAAAATATGTGTCAATCCACGATTAAAATAAGCTTCCGCAAACTCCTTGTTCAATTCAATAGCTTTATCATAGTCGGCAATCGCCGCACGATAATCTTTCAGCATAGCCAACACATTTGCCCGATTATAATAAGCATAAACAAAATCAGGAGCCAAAGTGATCACATGATCCAAGTCACTTTTCACAATGTCGTAATCCAATGCACTGACTTCCGATTTTTGCGGAGCGGAAATACCCGGCAATGTGGCCGGTGTTGCCGAAGCGGCATTAGCTTCTTCCGCTTTTTGATATTCCAATTGCTTGCAACGCACCAAAGAACGCATAAAATAAGCGGGGAAGAAACTGTCATCCAATAAAATGGCTTGAGTCAAGTCCTCAATAGAGCTGGCAAAGTCCTGCACCAGATAAAAGTCGAGAGCACGAGAAAACCGTGTGCGCGCATCTTTGGGATTTTCAACAATAGCCGATGTATGTGTATCGATCAGTGCAAAATGGAACTTTACCTGTTCTTCGGTAAGTGGCGATTCCATATTAGTGATATACAGACGTTTGGGTAAAACACCGGCACGATTTAAATCATCAATGTATTTATAATAATGCACGGCCCGCTTCACATCACTCATCTTTTCGTAGTAAGTGAGAGCGTACATCGGTTCCATTTTAATATTCACATTACGATCCTGTACCCGGCCCCGAATGTCACTCTTATATTTTTGTTCCACCTCAGAATTATCTGCAATAACGATTTTCCGATAATTATTCATATCCTTATCAGACTTTTTACGAGTTTTATTCTCGTCTTTGTTATTACCGTTTTTATTGTCTGCCACCGATTTATCAGCATTGCTTACGCCATTCTGTTTATCGAGTTGCGCTTTCATAACTTTAAATTCATCCATTTCAGCACCTTTGCGGTCGCCAATCTTTCTCCGTGCCTCGGCACGCTGATAATACCCTGCCAGGAAGTTTGGATATACATCGATCACTTTTGTATAATCCTTGATGGCGCCCCGGTAGTCACCTGTCTGAGCACGAAGCAATCCGCGATTAAATGTAGCCATCATATTGTCCGGTTCAATCTGAAGTACAAAATCAAAGTCCTCGATAGCACGGTTGTCGTCCCCTACCTGCGCCCGGAGCAAGCCCCGGTTATAGTGTCCGATAAAGTTGTTCGGATCAATATCGAGAGCCAGGTCATAGTCACTCATAGCACCGCGCAGATTGTTCTGGTGGAAGCGTGCCAAAGCACGGTTAATATAGTTTCCGGCATTTTTAGCATTCAAATGTGTCGCGTGATTTAAATCCGATTCAGCCTCGGCATACTTCCCTTGCTGCAACCTGACGATGGCCCGGGAAGCCCAGGCATCAGGATCATATTTATCCATCTCAATGGCCGTATTAAAGTCATTCAGGGCACGCAACGTATCCTGCTGTTTCAAAGCGACTTCTCCACGCATCAAATAAGCCCTTGTATACTTCGGAGCGACTGCAAGCAATTTGCCTAAATCATCTTCAGCAGCTTTGTAATCCTCTTTTTGTATATGGCATAAGGTCAGATTGTGCCAAAGAGTAATATTCTCCGGATCAAAGTGGAGCGCTTTTTTATAATCCTCAATTGCACCATCGTATTTATTCTGCTTAATTCTTGCCAACCCACGAATCTGATAAGCCCCCACTACAAAAGGATTTCTGTCGATAGCCGCATCGCAGTCGGCTTCAGCCCCCTGGTAATCATCCAGATTGATTTTGGCAAGTCCCCTGAAAAAATAGGGTTCATACAAATAGGGTTTCGCATTAATCACCTGATTAAAATACTGAATGGAAAGGACATAGTCCTCAAAGTATAACGCGTTTCGGGCAATCATCATCACCCTGTCTGTGTTTATCTGAGCATATGCAAATGTAGGAAACAACAATAATGCTGCTAATATCTTTTTAATCATCGGCTTTTGATTACTTTTTAAGTAGAGCAAAAGTAATGCTTTTCATCTATTAAACCGGTATTACGGGCAACTTTTTATATTTTTTGATTTTTTTATAAGTCCGTTTGATAAAAAAAATTCAGTACCTCCCAACCATCCTTAACATGAATTAACGACCTATTCCTTATTTAATTACGATTATTACGTACGTTTGTAACATAGCCATAAATTGAGAAACGAATCAGATCATACGAAGATGGAAAACACTGAATAAAAAAGACTAATTGCGAATTATACTTTTATACACCTAATTATAATCAACATGAGACAAAAATCACTTCTTTTACTGCTACCCTTTCTGCTACTATCTTGCGGAGGAAAAAAGAACAGCGGACAGTTGTCTGACACCGCAGTCCAAATCGTTAAACCCGAATTTCCACAAATTGTACCTTTTGAAACAGGCATCGAAACAGAACAAGAGATACTATTGAGTGAGATTGCCGATTCGATTCGGTACATCCCGTTGGAAACGAACAATAAATGCCTGATAAGAGGGTTAAAGGGAAGCAATATCATCCGGACAAAAGAATATTTCTTCCTTCCATGGATCGATAAATTATTTCAGTACACAAAAGATGGTAAATTCATACGGACACTGGGGCGCAAAGGCGGCGGACCGGGTGAGTTTAACTGGATCATGCAGATCGATGTGGATGAAAAAAAAGGATTGGTCTACATGTTAACAACTACGGGGAAAATCAATATCTATTCTATGGAAACAGGTAAATTCATCCGTGCAATGAAAGTTCCTAATATAGAAGTAAGTGAGTTTGCGATGTTACGTGTTCAGGATACAATTGCTGCAACATTCATGCGCAATAATAACGGAAAACGTAAAGAACGTATTTACCTTTCTAATCTGAAAGGTGACACATTGAAAATTTTCAATCGTTGGGACCTATTTGACTTAAACAGTAAATATCGCTGGATGATCAGCAGTGACATAGATCGTTATATGTTCCATTACAAAAGCCATACCTGTTATAAAGAATATTATAACGATACTCTATTTACTATTACCCAAGAAACTTTGGAGCCCCGATATATATTCCAAATGGGTAAGTACTCTTTACCGATAGAGTGCAGATTTGAATATCTGAACGGCGATGGGAAGCGCTTTCAGGAAGTAGCTGCTCCTTACATCCAATACAATACCATAGAGACTGACTCTTACATATTCATGCCTTACTCTAATTGGGCAGGAGAGAAAGAGCAAGAAAGACAAATGGCTATTTACGATAAAAAGGCCAAAAACTGTTTTAAAGTATCCACAGGCCATATAAAGAATGACTTAACTCCAGGTTTGCCATTACGCCCGATAACAGCACTTGACAGCCATACGCTATTATATGTATGGGAAGCTCCTGAACTTCTTGAAAAGGCTGAAAAAACTCCTTCCATCCTCCAAATCGAACCATTAAAAGGATTGAATGAAGACGATAACCCGGTAATGATGATAGTATATTTAAAACAACCATAACACTTCCGAGCAGGACAGATACTCAGGATATTTCCTAAAAAAGTAACGGGTAAAATTGATCGATACGATCAACTTTACCCGTTACTTTTATTTCAAAGAGTCAGGCATATCACTTCACCTGCTTCATTTTATAAGAACTGCGTGCTTTACCTTTCAGCATCGTGTTCAATTTTCCTTTTATCATTTGCTTACGCAGAGGAGAGATATGGTCTATGAACATTTTTCCATCCAAATGGTCAAACTCGTGTTGCATAACCCGTGCCAGAAATCCTTCTACCACCTCATTATGTTCTACAAAATTCTCATCCATATATCTTACGTGTATCTTGCTGCCTCTCTTCACAGACTCGTGAATACCCGGCAAACTGAGACAACCTTCCTGAATAGATACTTCCTCACCCTCTACCACATCAATATGGGCATTTATATAAGCCTTGCGAAAATCTTTATATTCGGGATAATCCTCAGAAAGCACATCCAGATTAATAACAACGACACGAATAGGCAAACCGATCTGAGGAGCGGCAAGTCCTACCCCGTCAGCATGATCCATCGTTTCAAACATATTTTCAATCAGTTCCTTCAGATTCGGATAGTCCACAGTTATATCTTCCGCTACCTGTCTGAGAACCGGTTGACCATATACATAAATAGGTAAAATCATATCTTAAAATTATTCTTTTTAATTATTCTCTCTTTTTACAAACGCTTAGTTTCCAAATAAGATTGCAAAATAATAGTTGCACTAATCTCATCAACCAATGCCTTGTTTTGCCTGTCTTTTTTCTTCAGTCCGGCTTCAAGCATCGTGCGATGTGCGAGGACAGAAGTGAAACGTTCATCTACATACTCCACAGGCATATCGGGCAAACGTTTTTTTAGCGAACGCACAAAAGGCTCTATATTCTTCATATTCTCAGAGACCTCATTATTCATCTGCTTGGGCAGACCTATAATAATACGTTCCACCGATTCCTGTTTCACATAATTAGTAATGAAATCCAGAAGCTCGTGTGTAGGCACAGTTGTCAAACCGTTAGCGATGATCTGCATCGTATCACTCACAGCTATCCCTGTACGTTTCCGTCCGTAATCTATTGCTACTATTCTACTCATATTTGGATTGCAAAAATACGATTAAAATTTGGATTATCGCCTATTTAAGCAACAAAAAGGGTATCCGTTGTTCGGATACCCTTTCTAAAATTTATCGGACTATCGTCCTTATAAAGTTGTATTATTCCAGAATCACAACGCGGTTCAGGAAGTTCTTGCCAAACATATTGGCAGTACCACCGAAGCCGACGAGTTCAAGCTGATCCTTGCTTACACCTTCTTTGATAAGTGCATCATAAACAGCCTGTGCACGAGCTTCAGACAGTTTCTGGTTCCACTTAGCGCTACCGGTAGCCTTATCTGCATAACCTGCCACCTTGTATTTCTTATCCGGATTAGCCTTCAAGATCTTGGCAGCCAGCTGGATGTTAACCATACCATAGTCGTCGATCTTAGATTTACCAATCTGGAAGAAGATAGCGCGAGGTCCGGCTACTTCGATTTCCTTCACCACTTCTTTGGTTACAGGTTTCACGTTAGCCAATGCGTTCTTAGCATCAGCCAGGTCAGACTGAGCTTTAGCCAACTCGCTTCTGTAACGATTCAACTCTTCGTTGATAGCGTTCTGATCTACCTGAGAGCCACAAGAAACAAATCTCTTGCCACCGAAAGTGTAAGTCACACCGGCAGTCAGAGAAACAGCACCGTCGGTATGGGCAGAGCTGATATTACCAAACGGAGACGGAGAAACTTCTCCTCTTGCTTCAATGTTGATATCCAAGTATTTGTTGATATTGAACTGTCCAGCCAAACCAACAGAACCGTTAATCAACGCATTTACTTTATCCTGATCGCCATAAGCTTTGGCAAACGTCAAACCGGGACCAGCAAAAACAGAAACGGTGAACAAACGATCCGGGTTGTAACCGCCAATAGCATTGGACAAGTTAAACATACCGTCTGCACGCATAGTGAAGTAATGTTTATTCTTGCTCTTAATATAAGTATCGGCAGGCTGTCCATAGTTAGAATACAAAGTAGTCCATGCACCGGCTACCTGACCACGGATACCCCAAACCGGATTGAACAGTTTACCAACTGACACATTGATCAGCGGAGTTATGGCTTTACCAAAGCCATAATCAAAGTTGTCCGGGTTTACACAACCCTGAGCGCCAACACCTACACTCACAAAGATATTGTCCTTGAAGCTTTCGCTGTAGAACGTCTCTTTAGTCTGAGCAGTAGCTGCAGTAGCACCGGCCAACAATAAAGATAATATTACTAATTTACTTTTCATTGTTTTTTGTTTTTAAATATTTTCAACTCTTTTAGTTTCTTATTTGCTCCGACCCACTCGCTTACTTCAAATAGATTTTATAAGTAAGTCCGCCGGTAAAATACTTCATTCTTTGCAATTCTACCTGCGCATGCAAATGGTTGAAAAGCAAATAGGTAGCACCAAACGCAAAGTCTTTCGCATCATATTCCGCGATTACTGTCAGATCGGGGGCAAAAGATGGAGCGTAAGTAAGACCTCCGGCTAATCCATTCAAGTGGTAATCCACTCTTCGATTGTACAGATATGACAGATGTACACCTATCTTCTCCTTTCCAATCGGGATATGCTTGGTGGCTGCGACATAAAAACGGCAGAAATAGCCATTACCATCGGCAGAACCTACTTGGCCATCGCCAGACTCGGTATAGGGATCCGAAGTTCCCACTACAACAGCCGGCATGTACTTCCACAATTGTCCTTCTTTCAAAACTCGCAAACGGGCAGAAAAATACCTGTCCTGATTCGTAAACTTCTTCTTTCCGACCTTCCAATCAATCCCTATCGTCTGCGACTGAAACAACGTACATGTATAAGCTATTTCCAGCCAGGGAAAGATAGTTACGTTCAAAAAGTAATTATACGTATGGTAATCCCATGTAGGAGGAGTTATCTCCTTATTTAAAAAATTTCCACCGATCATTACCGTCTTATCCCGTTGCATCTCTGCTGACGGGGCATGAAGCAGACCGGTAGTTCCGTACGTCAACTGAGCCGAAAGTGCCAAATGACAGCAAAGGAACAAGCCTATAAGAAATATCTTTTTCATCATTATCTGCAATTTCTATACTTTCGGTTCAACTCGTACTTTTCAATTCTCAACAATTACTTTACTCTGATTAGTCGTTAGATCCACCACCGGCATTCGGGTTGAAACCGTGAGAATCATGAGAATCATGAGAATCGTGGCTGTAATAGTTAGGATAGATCATTACGCTCTTCTGATAAGAAACGATACCTTCATAATATTTGCCAGAGATCAAGAATGTCAGTTTCTTAGAAACCAATTGTCCTTTAATTGTATAACCCAAGATGCTATAACCATTCAATACACTAATCCGAGTATAACCGATCTTCTGAACAAACCCTGCATTCATGTTCAGAGCCTTAGCAGCGTTTGATAAGAATGCTTTCTGAATATCAGCTGCAACAGCACCATCAGCTCTTGTTACAGGAGCAGCAACTTCTTTTACATCACCTGTTAGTTCACAACCTTCATTATAGAAATAAGGAACCATAGCCGGAGCATCCTGAATAGGATTCGTAAATTTCACCGGAGTAATAGCAAGAATAGAACCATCAGCAAGAACTTCAGGAGTAGTTTCACCAACTTTCATTCCTCCTGCCATTTCAAGAGTCTCATCCAATGCTTTTTTCTCTTCGGGTGTAGCTGTAGTACCAGCAAGCATATCGGTTACAGTTGATTCAGAAGGTTTAGCTACTTCTACCGCCTTGTCCGCAACCTTAGTTGCTTCTCCTTCATTGATGTCAGTCTCAGGATCTGTCGGAGGAACTACCGGAGGAATAACTGCGGCTTCAACTGAAACCAATGCAACATTAACAGTAGCAACACTTGTCTGACCATCACTTACCTGATTCAGATAAACTTGTCTTTTAACAGGATAGTATCCGTCTGCTGAAACGACTAAAGCATAACCTTCTGCCTTGTAATTAACTTGCTCGTTAAAAGAGCTAGTGACAGATTTATCACCCAATGTAACTTTAGCAGTAGTCAATTCCTGGCCTGTAGTCGCATCAGTAATCGTACCAGCAATATAATACTTTGCTTCAGCTGGTTTTGTTGCTTGATCAACTTCTGCTTTCTCATAGCAGCTTGTAAACAGTGTACCGCAAACTGCCAAAACGGCTAACGCTAACTTAGCGCCATTACCGAAAAATTTACTTTTCATTTTCATCTCAATAAAATTAAAAATTTAATAATTCTGATTTTATAAAATATGGATTAAAACTATTATTTTCCATCACGTTATCACTTGCCTGAGGACTATATCCTTTACCATATATACGCTCATTACCCGCATTATATTGGAATCCGAAATTATTGGGTATCACTCTTGGGATATAACCTTTTCTCTTATATTTATATGGAGGCAATGCTATCTGGAACAAGAAGCCGCCATTCAGTCCTTTGTTACCCGCATGTTGCACCTTCATTCCATAAAAGCCAATAGAAGCGTATCGAAAATGACGAATCATATCAAAACGTGCACCATACTCTCCTTCTAAATATCTTTCCCCCTTTAAACTAAACTGCGTATTATACTTTGGCCAATAGAAATTCGCCCCAATAGAACCTGTCAAGGTCCATTTGGTTCCATGATAAAAAGCCCAATCTTCAAAGTATCCTCTTCCGGTATATCCGATACGCGCATCTACCGAAAAACGTTCATCTTTAAAGAAGTGCTTTGCTTTCAAATCTCCTCCCCAACGAAATTTATTAAAAAAACCGACCGAAGCAGTCAGGAATGTACGCTGTGGTAAACGTACTGTCTGCGACAAAGTCACAAAACCTGGACGGATTTGCTTATACCTTTGTCCATAATCATTATAGATAGGAAAAATTACTTGTCCAGTCAGTTTCATTCCTTTCCACAAAGAAACTTCTATGGCAGGAGAAACATTAACCACTATTTCATAGACCTTAGATAAAATATAGTTTCTAAACAACAACTCCGGATACACCACTATATCTACTTTAAACAAAGAGCTATTTTGCTTCTTAATCCGTCTCGCTTGTTTCCATCCTTCTCCCAAATCATAACTTACACTCCAATCAGCCCGACTGACTTCAGCAATACTATCTCCTTTCATCGGCTGATAATAGAGGGATATCTGAGGAACATTATTGTCCAAAACTATTAACCTACATGGCTTATTTTCGGGTAAACCCATCTTCTGGATCAAATCAACCGCTTTACCTATTCCAACTCCCTCAAGGCGATAGGCTGAGTTTTGTATCACAAAAACCCGTTCTTCAGTATCTTCTGTCCACCCTACATTTTCAAATCCCATCTTAACAAGTGCGTCAACAGTGGCCTCTCCTGTTTGACAAATCCCCTTCAAAGGAAGTAAACAGAATAATATGAGTGAAATTCTGCGCAAAGTAGTGCCAATTGTTATGTTTTTCCTCATGTAAGGGCCTTTGTGATTCATTTGTTTGCTTTATAACTTAAGCATCTAAATTTATGGATGCAAAATATGGTGCAAAAATAGACACAATTTTAATAATACCAAAGAATTTTACATGTTTTTTTCGCACATTTGTATCAGTTTTTTTTCATCCAAATACCTGTTTGCTTAAAAATGGACCAGAAAACCCACTTGTAATCTTAAATAATATCCACCTCCTATTTTAGAATCACTAATAGAGAGAGTTATAAGGCTAACAAATTAATAAAATCAAATCGTATTATATAGTAAGATCAAATTTTCAATAGTATATCTACTATATTACAAATTTACTAAATTCCGGTAAAATCAGGCAGTAGCTAATCTAACCAAATATATATTTATTAACCACCCAAATAAAAAATAGATAAAAAACATCAATACATATAATAATGTATTTCTTATATATAATAACACAAAGATTGAAATTATTGCATTAACAATGTTAATCATCCAAAGAGATAATCATATTTCTCGATTTACGAAGTTAACTTGATACATCTACGAAGTTAATATCCTGCATTTACAAAGTTAACTTTAACACAGGTTTAAAGTTAACTTTGTAAATGCAGGATATTAATATATAGAACATTCATTTTCAACACATTACAAAACAAAAATTCTTTTGTAGCATTTTCTTAGCCTCTTGTATCTTTTTGAGATTCGTTTTTTAGCAACTATCTAACCTTGCTATACATCATCCTCTCAAGTTATATCCGGAATTAAATCGATAGCCTTCTCTTTACTTTCATCCACTATCTTGGCATAAATCTGAGTTGTTTGAATATTGGTATGTCCCAAGAGTTTAGATACCGTATAAAGATCGGCACCAAGAGTAATCATCATTGTGGCATGGGTATGTCGTGCCGAATAAGTAAAATTTAGAAATGCAATAAAAAACAGAATGACGAGAATTAAACGTAAATCGTTTATAATTAAGCATTTTGCGAAAATTGCATAATAAACAGACCTGCAAAAGAAAACAAAATATTGCAGCGTTTCAGTTACCAGACTGTTAGCCGCCTGTTTCGGAA
>OGGA01001823.1_pt1 | contig 10384 bp, 8 predicted proteins | sample 1571041 | NCBI WGS metagenome assembly OGGA01 (sample SAMEA2582057, study PRJEB24529) | metagenome | biome: Human gut stool | place: China | collected 2011 | reverse complement strand
TGATCTGGTGCTGATGGATGTGCAGATGCCGGTAATGAATGGATATGAGGCTACCCGCCAGATACGTGCTCTGAATGACCCGGCACTGGCTGGAATTACCATTCTTGCCATGACTGCCAATGCATTTGATGAGGACAAAAAGAAAGCACTGGAATGCGGTATGGATGGATTCTTAACCAAACCAATAGTTATTGATGAATTAATCGGTGTATTACAGAAAAATCTGAAAAAATAACGTTCTGTATGGTTGCAGGTATATAATGCAGGTATAACAAAATATATGATAACGATAATAAGAAGATAATACAAAATATACAACAAATTGTAGGAAACTACTAAAAATATTCGGAATAATTATATAAAAATAGCAATTGTACCCAATAAAATAATGTGATACAATCAAGGAAACTAAAACAAAAGAAATAGTTTCCTTGATTTTTTGTTTTATAAGCGTCACTGATACACAACATTAAAAGGAGCATTATGGATAATAAAGAGAAGATTTTACAGGCAACGATACAGGCATTTAATCAAAAAGGCCTTAAATTTACAATGGACGATATTGCTTCTATTCTTGCAATGAGTAAGAAGACAATATATACAATTTTTAAAGATAAGAACACTCTGTTTATGGAGATGGTAGATTATCTGTTTGACACGATTAAAGAGAGCGAATCAAAGATAATAGAAGATGATACATTATCAACAATTGAGAAGATAAGACGTATTCTTGGAGTTATGCCTGAGAGTTATAAAGATATTGATTTAAGACAATTATATATGTTAAAAGACAAATTCCCGGAGATATACAGACACGTTGAAGAACGTCTGGAGAATGGCTGGGAGACAACGATTAAGCTTTTGGAACAGGGGATTGAGGAAGGAGTGATAAGACCGGTTAATTTATTGATGTTTAAGATGATGATGGAGGCATCAATAGAACAATTTTTCCAAAGAGACATTCTTATGAGAGCAGGAATGACATATACACAGGGACTTGATGAGATTGTGGGAATATTATTAGATGGTGTGGCAGTTAAGGAAGGTAATTGATAATAAAAAGGAGAAATATATAATGCAGGACAAATCAAAGGTTATATTTAACAATGAAATTGATAGAAAGGCATATAGAAAAGCTATTAATTCCAAAAAGAAATACGCAAGAAAATATGGTGATGACAGCAATGCCGACTATAAGGTGACAATAAAGAAGAACAAATACATAGGTGACATGCTTGGCGTGTATGATGTGAGAGTTGCAGATAAGCCTGCCAGCGTATCTAACGGTAATAAAGAAGAATTTGAAACTGATAAAGGTATTATAGTTGGCAATATAAGAATGGGTTTTGGACATTACAGAATATCAATGGCGATTGCTTCAGCGGCTAATGCACTTGGATATGTTCCTTACTGGATGGATCTTAATTCTTATGATAATACAACCTGTACTAAAGTTATAAGGGCACAGAACGACCTGTATTCACTTGGTTCAAGGTTATCACAAAAGAGCAGGCTGTTTAACAGACTGGTGTGGGAACCAATGAATTACGAGGGTTTCAGGAAGCTTTCCTATAACGCTTCAGACCAGAAGAATGCAGAGCTTATGGCACCTGTATATAAGAATGTTCCTAAGAATATTCCGGTTATTGCAACTCATGTATGGCCGGCACAGGCGGCAGTACACGCAGGTATGAAAAATGTTGTTAATGCAATACCGGATAACTGGCCAATGGCATTGCATTTGTCAGAAGGAAGTATTCATACAGTCCAGACTCATTATGCTTATCAAGGTTACAGGATACTTAATGGAATGGACGGCAATAAGGTGTTAAATGAAATGCCAGCAGATAGTCTTGTATACACAGGACATTATATCGACCACGAGCTTGTAACTAATATTGAGGCTGACTGCAATGCAAGAATAGCAAGAAAACAGAACGGAAAGCCTATGAGATTTCTGCTTACAATTGGTGGTGCAGGTGCACAGAAAGAGATATTTGCCCATATAATTAAATACCTTATTCCTTATATTAAGAAGAATAAGGCAGTGTTATATGTTAATGTTGGTGATTATAAAAATGTATGGGACGAACTTATAAAAGATATCCCACAGATGAGAGAACTGACAACAGAGCATTTTGACAACTGGAAAGACACCAAGGCGTTTGCTGCTAAGGCATTATCAGCCAGCCAGATAAACAATTCTGATGTAGTGACAGATAACAATAGAGATGATAATTCTAAGAATATTACAGCAGATAATTCAAGTGAAGACACATCTGATAATATAACAGGTATCCACGGCTTTTATCACAAGAATATATTCGAGGCAGTGTATTGTACTAACCTTTTGATGAGGAGTGCAGATGTGCTTGTTACAAAACCAAGTGAATTAGCATTCTATCCAGTGCCAAAGTTATTTATAAAGCGAGTTGGTGGACACGAACAGTGGGGTGCAGTCCATTCAGCAGAGATAGGTGACGGAACACTTGAGTGCAGAGATATACCTCATACTTTACAGATGATAAAGCTGTTTATGGAAGATGATACGTACATTACAGATATGTGTGAGAACATAAAGAAGAATAAGCAGATGGGTATATATAATGGTGCATATGAGGCTGTCAAATTAGCAGTGAATATGAAGAAATCAGACATTTAATACGGCGTGCAGTAATCAGACACTTAAAAAATATGAAGAAATCAGACATATAGAAAGAAAAGAGGTAGCGTATGGGGCTTAATAAGAAAGAAATGGCATCTTATGGCATAGGTGCGGTTGGCAAAGATATGGTTTATATGTTTTGTGCAAGTTATATTCTGTATTATTATCAGGATATACTTGGGGTTAGTGCGATAGCAATGGGGATTATACTTCTTGCGGCACGAGTATTTGACGCATTTAACGACCCTATAATGGGTGTAGTTGTTGCAAAGACAAGAACCAGATGGGGAAAGTTCAGACCCTGGCTGTTTATTGGAACATTGCTTAATGCTGTTGTATTGTTTCTGATGTTCTCTGCACCACCAACACTTGATGGCGGCGGACTTGTTGCGTATGCCGCAGTAACTTACGTTTTGTGGGGCGTTACTTATACAATGATGGATATTCCTTATTGGTCAATGATACCAGCTTTTACAGAGGGCGGTAAGGAAAGAGAGAATATGTCAACAATGGCACGTTCCTGTGCAGGCGTAGGTTCAGCACTTGTTACAATTATTACAATGCAGTGTGTATATATGCTTGGAAAGGGCAATGAATATGCAGGTTTTAAATGGTTTGCACTTATAATATCAATACTGTTCTTTGCTGCAATATTTATTACCTGCCTTAATATTAGGGAAAAATCAACAGTTGATGTTGAAACAGTATCAGTAAAGCAGATGTTCAAGGCACTTTTCCAGAATGATCAGGCTGTTACAGTGGTTATAACAATTGTTCTTATCAATACATCTGTGTACATAACTTCTAACCTTGTCATATATTTCTTTAAATATGATTTTGGCGGTGCAGACTGGTACAACGGCTATACACTATTTAATACATTTGGTGGTGCAATACAGATATTATCAATGATGGTATTGTTTCCGCTTCTTAGAAAGTTTTTGAACACAATAAAGATATTTTATGTAAGCTTTGTTATGGCTATTGCTGGTTATATAGTTTTATTTATTCTTATATTCACATCAATGTCGAATGTGTTTATTTTGTTTATTCCAGCATTTTTCATATTTGCGGCAAATGGAATGTTATTAGTCTTAACGACTATATTTCTGGCGAATACGGTTGATTATGGCGAATTTAAGAATAAGCGAAGAGATGAGAGCGTTATATTTTCAATGCAGACATTTGTTGTAAAGCTTGCTTCAGGTATAGCCGCATTAGTTGTGTCAATATGCCTTTCAGTGTGCAGGTTAAGCAGCAATACAGATGCGGTTACAGATGCTGTGGCTGGTGGTTCGGTAGTAGGACTTAGAATGACAATGACAGTAATTCCGATAATAGGTCTGCTTATCGCAGTATTTTACTTCCACAGAAAGTACATTTTAACAGAGCAGAAAATGGAAGAGATATCGGAAAGAATTAAGGAGAGCCATTAATGATAACGATTAATAATAATATGTATGTGCTTGATACTGACAATACATCTTATGTATTTGCCATGCTTGGAAGCGGGCAGTTGGAGCATTTGTATTATGGAAGAAAGTTACACGCCAATGAGGCTGTGATGACAGAGAAGCATACATTTATTCCGGGTAATACTAATGTATACAATAAAGATTATTCGTCTTATTCGCTGGAAGATGTGTGCCTTGAAATGTCATCATTGGGAAAAGGTGATATAAGAGAGCCATTTATTGAAGTCACATATCCTAATGGAAGCAATACAACGGATATGGTGTTTGACAGGGCAGAGCTTATACAGGGCAAGGAAGAATACGACACGGTTCCGGGGTCTTATGATGATAATGGAGAGGTTGAACAGCTCGTTATCTATCTTAAGGACAGGAATTATAATCTCACACTGGAGCTTCATTATTATGTATATGAAAAATGTGACATTATAACAAGAAGTGCCAAGCTTGTTAATTCAGGAAATGAGAGCGTAAGGCTTGAAAGATTAATGAGTATGCAGCTTGATTTAAACGAGAGTGATTATGAATTGTCGTTCTTTAATGGTGCGTGGGTAAGGGAGATGAATAGAAGCAGAATATCCCTTCGTGCCGGTAAGTATGTAAATGAGTCTGTAACAGGAACATCATCGAACAGAGCTAATCCATTTTTTATGATAGGAAGAAGTTCAACGACAGAAGATTATGGCGAATGTTATGGATTTAATCTTATATACAGCGGCAATCATTATGAAACGGCACAGGTTAATTCATATGGTAAATTAAGGCTTGTATCGGGAATTAATCCAGCTACATTTTCTTATATTATTGAAGCAGGAAAATGCTTTGAAGCTCCAGAGGCAGTGCTTACTTATTCATACCAGGGGTATAATTCGATGAGCCATAATATGCACGAGTTTGTAAGAAAGCACATTGTGCGTGGAAGCTGGCGTGACAAGGAAAGACCAGTTCTTATTAATAGCTGGGAAGCGGCATACTTTAATATTAATGAAAGAAAGCTTGTGAAGCTTGCAAAGGCAGCTAAGGATACAGGTGTTGAACTGTTCGTTATGGATGATGGCTGGTTTGGTGAGAGAAATGACGACACAAGTTCATTAGGTGACTGGACACCGAATAGCAGAAAGCTTCCAAATGGAATAGCTGGCATTGCGGATAAGATAAAAGAATCCGGGCTTAAATTTGGAATATGGGTTGAGCCTGAGATGGTGAGTGTGAACAGCAGATTATATGAGGCACACCCTGAATGGGTAATTGAAATACCAGATGTAGAACATTCAGAGGGACGTAACCAGAGAATCCTTGATTTAACCTATGAATCTGTTCAGGACTATATAATTGAGAAGATGAGTGAGGTGTTCTCATCAGCAGATATATCTTATGTAAAATGGGATATGAACAGAATATTCAGTGATTATTATTCTAAAAATCTGCCGCCTGACAGGCAGAAGGAAGTATCACATAGATATGTGTGTGGTTTATACAGATGTATGAAGGAGCTTACTAATAGATTTCCTGATATATTATTTGAGGGCTGTGCGGCAGGCGGCAACAGATTTGATCTGGGAATGTTATGCTATTTTCCGCAGATATGGGCAAGTGATAACACAGATGCACTTTGCAGGGCACAGATTCAGTATAATTACAGCTATGGTTATCCGTTATCGTGTATTTCAGCCCATGTATCGGCAAGCCCTAATCATCAGACATTAAGAAATATGCCGTTAGAGAGCAGATTTGCAGTTGCTGCATTTGGGCTTCTTGGCTATGAATGTAATATGTGTGATATGAATAAAGAGGAATTAAATGCTGTGAAATGTCAGATTGAACTGTATAAGAAGTTAAGAAATGTATTCTTTACTGGTACATTTTACAGGACAGAAAGCTTTGAAGAAGAAAATGCAGGTAATGCCAGTGTATTAAATAATGGTAAAGGCAACAGGGCAGAATGGACAGTAGTATCAACAGATAAGAAGAAAGCTGTCGGATTAATTATGCAAAAACACGTTATACCTAACACACAGTATGCCTGTTACAGGGCTAAAGGTCTTGATGAAGCTAAGAAATACCATTTTTACAACAGAAAGCTTCAATATGATATTAAAGAATTCGGTGAGCTTGTTAATATGGTATCTCCAATACATATTAAGCAGGGTTCTATGTTACAGGATATACTGTCAAAGCTTAAGAAAATGGACGGGGAAACAGAAGATTATGTTGCGTATGGAGATACACTTATGTATTCAGGTGTTAAGTTAAAGCAGGGTTTCAGTGCAACTGGATATAATGAAAATGTCCGATTTTTTCAAGACTTTGCAACGAGATTATATTTTATGGAAGAGGTAGAAGATGATGGTTACATCACAATTATATAATACTACTGAATTAACTGAGGTAATTGGTTCGGGTGGCATTGATAATATATTAAAGGATTTATATATTGATAAAAGTCAGCTTGAATACCAGAGAAAAAGATATATTAATGCTCTGAACCGCTTTACACAGTTATATGGTGAAGGAGATGTGCTTATATTCAGTGCACCGGGAAGAAGTGAGATTGGCGGTAACCACACAGACCACCAGAATGGAAAAGTTCTTGCAGCTTCTGTTAATCTGGATATTATCGCAGTAGTAAGACCGGTTAATTCCAAGGAGAGTGTATCAGAGAAAGGCAGTTTATCTGGGCATAGTGGTGTTAATGCCGGAATTATAAGAATTGTGTCAGACGATTATCCAATGATACAAGTGTCATTATCGGACACGGATATTAACAAGGAAGAATACTCAACAACTAAGGCACTTGTTAAAGGTGTGACTGCCGGTTTTAAGAAAAATGGTTTTAAGACAGGAGCATTTGACGCATTTATAACAAGTGATGTGCCTATGGGAGCAGGACTTTCATCATCTGCGGCATTTGAAACACTTATAGGAACAATACAATCACATATTTATAATGCTGGAAAAGTATCAGCAGAAGATATTGCGGTTATCGGACAGATGGCAGAGAATGAGTATTTTGGCAAACCTTGTGGGCTTATGGATCAGATGGCATGTTCGGTTGGAAATATGGTCTATATTGATTTTAATAATAAGGAAAATCCAGTTGTTAATAAGCTTGCTGTGGATATAAAAAAATTCGGTTACAGCCTGTGTATAACTGACACTAAAGGTTCACATAAGGATTTGACAGATGATTATGCAGATATCCGCCGTGAGATGAATGCAGTTGCAAGTTATTTCGGGCAGGAGGTTCTTCGTGGTATTACATTAAAGGATATACTTGATAACATTAAAGAACTACAGGAGAAGTTCGGTGACAGGTGTATACTAAGAGCAGTTCATTTTATAGAGGAAAATGAGAGAGTAGAAAATGAAGTAAATGCTCTTATATCTGGAAATATTGATGAATTCTTAAGGCTGGTATCAAAGTCAGGTGATTCATCTTACAAATATCTTCAAAATATATATTCAACCAAAGATACTGCCAATCAGGGCGTTTCACTTGGACTTATGATGAGTGAAATATTCTTAGGTGATAATGGTGCATATAGTAATAGTGTATATAGTAATGGCTCATACAGTGATTGTGCATACAGTAATGGAGTATGCAGGGTTCACGGAGGTGGATTTGCAGGAACAATACTTGCAATTGTAAAAGATAATGCCGTAGATGAATACAGAAGAAATATGGATAAGATATTCGGTGATGGTGCAAGTATGATATTACAAATCAGACATTGCGGAGGTGTCAGAATAATATGAGAAATTTAGAAGATATGAAGAAATCAGACAATATAATGAGTAGTGATGCCAAGGAAGGTACGGAAAATATTCCAGATATAGACAAGGTTATATCAGAGCTTGTCAATTATGCTTCAGAGAATGAACTGATAGAAGCTGATGATAAGATATTTATAGTAAACAGGTTGCTGGATATTTTTGAAAAAAACGGACTTGCAGAAGATAGTGAGATAATTAAGAATTCAGGTGTGCAGGAGCTGAATAACACAAGACCAATAGCAGATATCCTGTCGGACTGCCTTAAAATAGCAGTTGATAATGGACTTATAGAAGATACGCAGCTTAACAGGGATTTGTTTGATACAAAGGTAATGGGTGCTGTCACACCAATGCCTTCAGTTGTAAGAAAGCATTTTAAGGAGCTTTATAATAATAATCCAAAGCTTGCGACAGACTATTTCTATGAACTTAATAAAGCCTGTAATTATATAAGGTGTGACAGGATTGAGAAAGACCAGAAATGGAAGTACAATTCAGAATATGGCACTATAGATATAACGATTAATCTGTCAAAGCCGGAGAAAGACCCGAGGGATATAATTAAGCAGGGACAGATGGCGGCAAGTGGTTATCCAAAGTGCCTTTTGTGTAAGGAAAATGAAGGTTATGCCGGTACACTGTCACATCCTGCAAGACAGAATCTGAGGGTTATACCACTTGAATTAAGCAATGAGAAATATTATATGCAGTATTCGCCATATGTATATTATAACGAGCATTGCGTAGTGTTTAATGATAAGCATATTCCTATGAAGATTAATAAAAGCACATTTAAAAAGCTTATTGAATTCACAGATATGTTTCCGCATTATACATTAGGTTCTAATGCGGATTTACCAATTGTAGGAGGTTCTATATTAAGTCACGACCATTTTCAGGGCGGTGCATATGAATTTCCTATGGCAAGAGCAGAATATGTGTATACATTCAAGCTGGATAGATTCAGTGATGTTAATGCAGGAATTCTTAACTGGCCTATGTCAGTAATAAGGCTTAGCAGTAATAATAAAGAAAGTCTTGTTAATGCCTGCGATTATATATTAGACAAATGGAGAGGCTACACTGATGAAGAAGCTTTCATATACTGCAATACCGATGGTGAACAGCATAATACGATTACTCCGATATGTAGAAGAAAATCTGATAATTACGAGATGGATCTTGTATTAAGGAATAATATTACGACTAAGGAGTGCCCTTGGGGTGTGTACCATCCGTCAGCTAACCTTCACCATATTAAGAAGGAGAATATAGGCCTTATTGAAGTTATGGGAATGGCAATACTTCCGGCACGTCTTGATAAGGAAATGGGGATTTTGAAAAAGGCACTATTAAATAATGAAGATATCCGCTCAATCAGCGAGATTGAAAAGCATGCAGGATGGGTTGAAAGCTGGAAAGATAATTATGATATAACCAGCGGCAATATTGATGAGATAATAAAATCGGAGATTGGCAAAGTATTCGTTCAGGTGCTTGAGTGTGCAGGTGTATACAAGACAGATGAAAAGGGAAGAGAGGCATTTATAAGATTTACTAACAATTTAACATAGTATGATGAGAGAGTCGGAAATTTAAAAATGTTACACAGTAATTTAAGAATGATATTATAATTGGAATTGACCACGGCTGGTCGATGATGAAAACCGTAACTCAGGTATTTGTCACAGGTGTTAAGGAGATTACAACAACTCCGGCACTTTTCGGCGATGTACTTGAGTATGAAGGAAAGTTCTATAAGGTTGGAACTGTGAGGCAGGAAGTAAAGGATACCAAGGTCGAAGATGACAGCTTTTATCTTCTCACACTTGCAGCAGTTGCTAAGGAACTTAAAAAAGAGGTCTTGCAGAGGCAAAGGTATTCCATGATGTAGGTTAAGTATAATAAGAAAGCAAATATGAATTCAATGATTGAGGTTGATTATCTTATGGAAAACAACATGGAGAGCAGGAATCTATATATGAGTTATCCACTAAATACAGGACATAAAAGAATTAATACATCCATGTGTCATGCCTTATGTGGATAATAGTTCTAAAACACCAGAAATACTGGCTTTTTAGAAGTGTTATCCACTGTCATAATGACCAATCAGAAAAATGCCATGAGTGGCATAATAACATGATTTCTGCTATACTTAATGTCATGAAAAGGAGTATGTGGTTATGGAGATTAAGTATATAGAGGAAGAACTGAATAGTATAGATAAGACACTTGTGAAAGTTATTTTTTATTATGTACCAGTAAATATGCAGGTATTGGATCCAATATATTTGTGAAATGTAAATCCAACATATACTGCATCATTTAGGGAAAGATGAAACAAAAGGAGAACATATGGAATCAGACATAATTAAAATCAGCCATCTGAATAAAAGTTTTGGCGAAGTAAAAGCAGTAAATGATTTGAGCTTTCGTGTAAAAAAAGGAGAATTGTTTGCGTTTCTTGGAG
>OGGA01001816.1_pt1 | contig 10429 bp, 7 predicted proteins | sample 1571041 | NCBI WGS metagenome assembly OGGA01 (sample SAMEA2582057, study PRJEB24529) | metagenome | biome: Human gut stool | place: China | collected 2011 | reverse complement strand
TGTCACATACATACTTTTCTACGGCATCGTGTCAAGACATTACTTTATTAGCCACAATAAAGCCTCCTTTAAAAAAATTTTCTATAACTACCTATATAAATAAGTAAAAACGGGATCCGGTACTTCCGGCGCTGCGGTCTTTCGCAGGCCAGATGCAGCCAGATCCCGGCTGCAACAGCCAAAAATCAATATTCGATTAACCGAAAATCAGCATGAAGAAACCTGCTGCTACGGCAGAACCGATAACACCTGCTACGTTTGGTCCCATAGCGTGCATCAGAAGGAAGTTGGTCGGATTTTCCTTAGCACCAACAGTCTGGGATACACGAGCTGCCATCGGAACGGCAGATACACCTGCATTACCGATCAACGGATTGATCTTATTACCCTTCTTCAGGAAGATATTGAAGATCTTAACGAAGATGACACCGGAGGCAGTTGCAATAACAAATGACAATGCACCGAGAGCAAAGATCTTGATAGAGTCAAGCGTCAGGAATTCGGATGCTTGTGTAGAAGCACCTACTGTCAGACCCAACAGGATAGTGATTGTATCAATCAACGGACCACTGGCAGTATTAGCCAAACGGCGGGTTACACCACTTTCTTTCAACAGGTTACCGAAGAACAGCATACCCAGCAAAGGCAGACCGGAAGGAACCAGGAAACAAGTCAGCAACAAACCGATGATCGGGAAAATCACCTTCTCCGTGTGAGAAACGGCACGTGGCGGTTTCATGCGGATGACACGTTCGTTCTTGGTGGTGAGCAGACGCATGATAGGCGGCTGTATCACCGGAACCAACGCCATATAGGAGTAGGCGGACACCGCAATGGCTCCCATCAGGTTAGGTGCTAGCTTGGAAGAAAGGAAGATGGCCGTCGGGCCGTCTGCTCCACCAATGATACCGATAGCACCGGCTTGCATCGGATCGAAGCCCATTTCTAGCGCGATCATATAAGCACCGAAGATACCGAATTGTGCAGCTGCACCGATCAGCATCAATTTTGGATTAGAGATAAGTGCCGAGAAGTCCGTCATGGCACCGATACCCAAAAAGATGAGTGGCGGATACCAGCCGGAGGTCACTCCCTGATACAATATATTCAATACAGAACCTTCTTCATAAATACCGACTTTCAGCCCGGCATCCATATTAAAAGGTATATTACCGATCAATATACCGAAACCGATAGGAATCAGCAGCATCGGTTCGAACTCTTTGGCTATTGCCAAATAGATGAATACCAAGCCAACGAGAATCATGACTACATGCCCTACCGTAGCATTGGCAAAGCCTGTGTATGTCCAGAAGTCGGCCAGGTTATTTCCTAAAAAGTTTATAAAGTCTCCCATATTATTCAATAATTACGAGGTCATTACCTTCAAGAACAGAGTCTCCCTTGTTGACGTTGATGGCAGTAATCTTACCGTCCTTATCCGCATTGATATTGTTTTCCATCTTCATGGCTTCCAATATGATAATGGTCTGTCCTTTCTTTACAGTATCGCCTACATTCACTTTGATGTCGAGGATCACACCCGGCAGCGGAGATTTAACTCCTGATTTTCCGGTAGACGGAGCAGTCGGTTTCACTACTTGAGTAGGAGCAGTAGGAGCATTAGGCATCGGGCGTACTGTCACGGGTTTCGCAACAGGCTTCGGCTGTTTCTCCATTTCTACTTTATAGTGTGTACCGTTCACTTCTACATGAGCGATGTTGTCTTCAATATCTCCGATGGTTACTTTATATGAGTTACCGTTGATTTTATATTTATATTCTTTCATCGTTTTTACTTTTTAAAAGGTGACTTACTTTCTGGGAGGAGTTTCACGCAAAGTGTAAATCTTCGAACTCCATGGTGAGTAGCTGCGTTTTACGCGGGTGATGGTCAGTACCGTTTCTTCTACGTCGTGCACCTCATCCTGCATTTCGTGTAATGCCATAGAAATAGCAGCGTATACTTCGCCCGGAGCCTGTGACAGTTCCTTAGCTTCATGCTTGTCAATGCCTTTAGATTTCATAGCGTTGCGCTTGCTCAAATTAACGGCTACTTTTCCTACAATCTTAAAAGCAATAAAGAGAAGAATCAATCCGCAGAATACTACGCTCATGGCAGAAATGGACATTCCAACGCCATCAGCATCGTGTTCTTCAAACTTTTCCATCTTGGAATTGCTGTCAAGAGTCTTGTTGTTGGTGCTCGGAGTCACGTATTTGTCACCGCTTCCACTTTTTACTTCCCATTCAGCTGCCCCGTCGCTTACACGAGCGTATGATTGATTGGGACCGAGAGCGCCTGCAGGCACTACAATCTGGTCGAGCAACTTCTTGCCGGAGTCGAACAGACCAACCCAGTTAGCTGTTTCCGGATTCAGCTTGAAGCTGGTATGGAAAGTACCACGGTTAGGTTCGCCATCTGCCCAGAATAGTGCATGTTGGCGGGGTTTCACTACGGTAAGTATATCACCTTTCGGGATAAAATAAGTAACTGTATCGCCCGGTTGGCTGCTTACTTTCAGCAAGCAAGCTGCCAGGTCGGCGCTACCGAATGATTTATTGAATATTTCAATCCATGCGCTGTGCAATCCGTAATCGTCCTGAAAATTACTCTGATTGTCTATCAGGATTTCGTTTAGCACCAGCTTATTGTTCGACTTTTGCTCTCCACAAGAAGTCAGACCAATCAGCAACAGCAAAGAAAGGAATATTCCGATTTTGGTTTTGTTCATAATCGTTCTTGTTTTAATGTGAAAAGTAGGATTACAACGGAATATTACCATGCTTCTTAGCCGGATTGCTCAATTTCTTAGTCTGCAACTGCTGCAAAGCACGGATAACACGGAAACGTGTGTTGCGCGGTTCAATCACATCGTCGATGTAGCCATATTTAGCTGCATTGTAAGGATTGGCGAACAGTTTCGTGTATTCTGCTTCTTTTTCAGCAAGGAATTGAGCGGGATTTTCCTGATCTTTGGCTTCGCGTGCGTACAATACTTCTACTGCTCCTGCACCACCCATTACTGCGATTTCGGCAGTAGGCCATGCGTAGTTCATGTCACCGCGAAGTTGCTTACAGCTCATTACGATGTGAGAACCACCGTAAGATTTACGCAATGTGATAGTAACCTTAGGCACAGTAGCTTCACCGTAAGCATACAACAGTTTAGCGCCATGAAGGATAACGCCATTGTATTCCTGACCTGTTCCCGGAAGGAATCCCGGTACGTCTACCAACGATACGATAGGAATATTGAATGCATCGCAGAAACGAACGAAACGTGCGCCTTTACGAGATGCATTGCTGTCGAGCACACCAGCCAGATACTTAGGCTGATTAGCAACGATACCTACCGATTGTCCGTTGAAACGGGCGAAACCGATGATGATATTCTTTGCATAATCTTTCTGGATTTCAAGGAATTCACCGTTGTCCACAATAGCGCCGATCACTTCGTACATGTCATACGGTTTAGTAGGGCTGTCGGGGATAATATCATTCAAAGAATCTTCCAGACGGTCGATTGGGTCTGTACAATCTACATAAGGAGCTTCTTCAAGGTTGTTTTGAGGAATATAGCTCAACAGTTTGCGAATCAGTTCGAAACCTTCTTCTTCTGTTTGGGCGGTGAAATGAGTCACACCCGATTTAGTGGAGTGAACGCTTGCGCCACCAAGGTTTTCCTGGCTAACGTCTTCACCTGTAACGGTCTTCACCACTTTCGGTCCGGTGAGGAACATATAAGAAGTGCCTTCCATCATCAGTGTGAAGTCGGTCAGAGCCGGAGAATAAACAGCACCACCGGCACAAGGACCGAAGATACCGGAAATCTGCGGAATAACACCCGAAGCAAGGATGTTGCGTTGGAAGATTTCTGCATAACCTGCCAAAGCATTGATACCTTCCTGGATACGTGCACCACCCGAGTCGTTGATACCGATACAAGGAGCACCCATCTTCATGGCCTGATCCATAATTTTACAAATCTTCAATGACATCGTTTCTGACAGTGAACCGGCAGAAACAGTGAAGTCCTGTGCGAACACATATACCAGACGTCCTTCGATTGTACCGCAGCCGGTTACTACACCGTCTCCCGGATAATGTTTTTTCTCCATTCCGAAGTTCGTGCATCTGTGCTCAACGAACATGTCCATTTCTTCGAAGCTACCCTCATCAAGCAGCATAGCCAGACGCTCGCGTGCTGTGTATTTCCCTTTTTCGTGTTGCTTCGCAATTGCTTTTTCACCGCCTCCGATACGTGCTACGGCACGGCGTTCAATAAGCTCTTTAATTTTTTCAAGTTGATTACTCATGAGTTCTTGTTGGTTTTAGAGTTTATGATTAATGTTCGCAGAGTTCTGTCAACACGCCCAAAGTTGATTTCGGGTGAAGGAAAGCAATATTCAAACCTTCGGCACCCTTGCGGGGAGCTTTGTCGATAAGGCGGATTTCTTTGCTTTCTGCTTCTGCCAAAGCATTGGCTACGCCATCTTCTACAGCAAAGGCAACGTGATGAACACCTGCACCTTTGTTTTCAATGAATTTGGCAATAGTACTCTCCGGGCAAGTCGGCTCCAACAGTTCAATTTTGGTTTCGCCTACTTTTAAAAAAGCAGTTCTTACTTTCTGATCTTCCACTGTTTCAATGTTGTAACACTTCAGACCTAATACATTTTCGTAGTAAGGAAGGGCTTCTTCGATGCTTTTTACAGCAATGCCCAGATGTTCAATGTGTGAAATCTTCATAACTATACTTTTTTTATTTGGTTTTAATCATGTGCTTATATGGCATAAAACAGCACAAAGAAAGACATTTCTTACCTAATAAAGAAATATTTCTGCATTTAATTATTGGATTATTAAACAGAAAAAATGGTAGGGAAGGAGCATGAAGAGTCGTTTTGCAATCTTGAGATTACATTTAGACATAAAATTTGACTAAGAGTTTGTTCAGCCAATTCCAATTGACACGGAACCAGCGGCGGGTACTGCTTTGCTTTCCTCCGAATCGGAGGACGAAATCACGATAACCGTGTTTGCGGAACGGAAGTCCTACATCCATAAATTCCATGTGGCGGAATCCCCGTTGGCGGGCGTCTTCCAATGCCTTCCAAACGGCCAGCACTCCCGGATACTGAAGTGCGTATGTCTTTCTCATTCCTCCGGAGAACCAAAGGTAGGCGTCATCTCCCGAGTAGATACAGACGGAACCGCCAATGATTTTCTCTTTGTATTTTACTACGAATATTTTTGCCTGTTGTCCTTTGATTAGCATATCGTTCATGTGACGGAAAAAGTCGTTGGCTGGGAAATATCTGCGTATGCGGGAGGAATAAACCTTGTGCAGCATCCGTGAGAAATCGTGTATTTCTTCCACGGTATGTGCCTCCTCTACTTTGGCTCCATTCTTGAGTCCTTTTTTTATCTGACGGATGCGTGACGGGCTGAACCGGTCTTCCGTCTTTTTCATACTGTGCAGCGAATTGCGTACCCGCAGCCAATTGACAGGGAAATAATCATTGGCACGGAAAACCCGATAGCCGAACATTGAATTGTTTAGGTTCCGGAATTCGATCAGGACACAGCTGCGCGATGCTTCTTGTGTGAGATGTTCGAGCATATCGCCAAAGATTTCTTCTGCCTTTTCTTTGTTGGTCGAAAGCGACTCATCCAGAAATTCACCTTCGCTATATACTACGCAATGTTTTACTAAAGAGGAGGGAAGCCACTTTTTCGCTTTGCGGATGGCGGCAAGCAGGCGTGCCACAGGTCTGCCGTCTTCTGTTGCTACTATTAATAAAGGAGTATAGCCCGGAGTCGCTTCATAAATCTGAAATAACTCTTTGGAATGGAAGGCGTTTTTTCCCGGCAATTCAGGAATGTCCTTCCCATGATAATATGTGGTTAGTTTAAGTGGCATCTAGGTACAAATTTACACTTTTTATTCTTTATTCAACAACAAAACAGAGATTTTGTTGGAACTGCCTGAAGTAAAGTACAATATATCTTTGCATATTTAATGGAAAAAATGTATTTTATAGGAGAAATATGGTATGAAAAGTGAGTACGTATTAAAATTAGGTTCGTCTTAAATTAAGATTATAATCGAATAGTTTTTGCAAAACAACGAGAATTAATATTAACTTTAAATTAGAACGAATGAGATGTAATGCATTTGTTGAAGCATGGAAGAATTATCATAGACGCGCTTCCATGATTTTAGGGTTGTCTTTATTAGCTGCCCCTCTGTCATACGCTGTTTATGCAGAAGATGGAGTTTCTAATACTATGGTGCAAGTTGTCACACAAACGAAAACTGTGAAAGGAACTATCATCGATGAAAGCGGGGAGCCGCTGATTGGAGTTTCTATCGTTGTGAAAGGAACAAGTACAGGTACGATTACCGATTTTAACGGTAACTTCTTTATCGATCTTCCGGCGGGAAGAAAAGAACTGGTCATTTCTTATATCGGTTACAAAGAACAAACGGTGACTGTGACAGGCAACGGACCGGTCAATGTGAAAATGGTTTCGGATACGCAGGCATTGGATGAAGTGGTTGTTGTGGGTTACGGTACGATGAAAAAACGCGATTTGACAGGGGCTATCACTTCTGTAAAAAGTGAAGATGTAGTGATGAATCCAAGTTCAAATCCGATGCAGGCTTTACAAGGTAAGGTGGCAGGATTGGATATTACGCGTGAATCGGGACAGGCCGGTTCGGGAGTAAAGATGCAGTTGCGTGGTAACCGGTCATTCCAGAAGGATTCCGGAAATCCTTTATTTATAATTGATGGTATGCCGGGGGATTATTCTACATTGAATCCGAATGATATTGAAAGCATTGAAGTTTTAAAAGATGCTTCTTCGACAGCTATTTATGGTTCAAGTGGTGCGAACGGTGTTATTTTAATTACTACTAAAGGTGGTAAGGAAGGCAAAGCAATTGTTAATTTTAATGCATACGTAGGTGTAAACGGCTGGTCAAGGACTCCGGAGATGCGTAGTGGAGAAAGTTATATACAAACCTTGAGAGATGCATCTGTTGGTGCTGGCGATGGACGTTGGAGCTCGGTTGCTGATGATAAAAATCTGTTTACTACTGATGCTGAATGGAATGCACATCAAAATGGCCAATATATAGATTGGGTGGATGCTTTGTTGAAAACCAGTGTAACACAGAATTATTCTGTTTCTGTGGCTGGTGGAACGGAAAAGACAAAGGCATATTTTTCTCTGAACTTCTCTAATGAGGATGGACAGTTTGCACAAGATAGCTATAAACTTTATTCATCTAAAATCCGGGTAGATCATAAGATTAAAAAGTGGATGAAGGTGGGCATTCATGCTCAACTGTCTTATGTACATCAAAATAAAGCTGATTCTGATTTGCAGACTTTGATGGCGTCAAATCCTCTTGGATCGTTGTATAATGAAGATGGAAGCATCAATCCGCAACCTGTTGCCGATCCTTCATCTACAGTATATAATTATCTTTTAAATGAGGATAAAAGTTTGTACCGCAATCAGGCTCAAAACCTTAAGGTCTATTTTAATCCTTACTTGGAAATCACTCCTCTTAAAGGGCTGACTTTTATTACTCGTGCTGGTGCTAATTTGGGATATTCACGTAGTAACACTTTCACAGGAGAGGGGTCTGTTCAATGGTATAAGGCAAATCAAACGGCAGACGGCATTAAGGCACAAGTTAAGGACAACCGTTCGTATAATTATAAGTGGGAAAATATACTTACTTACAATTTCCAGATTAAGAAAGTGCATGATATAACTCTTACTGCAGTTACATCTTGGAACCACAATCGTAGTGATGTCACTACTTTGTATCAAAAAGGTGTTTCTGATAATAAATTCTTATGGCATAATATTCTTGATGGTAATTCTGCAACTTCGGGAAGTACTTCTTATAGTATGTCTAAGGGGATGGGATATGTCGGCCGTTTGAACTATTCATATATGGGTAGGTATTTATTTGCTGCATCTGTCCGCCATGACGGCTCTTCCAGACTGGCAGAAGGTAATAAATGGGATACTTTCCCGGCTTTTTCTTTGGGATGGAGAATTTCTGATGAAAAATTTATGGAGAGTACGACTAACAGGTTGAGTAATCTGAAAATTCGCTTCGGATATGGTGTTACGGGTAGTACAGCGGGGATTGATCCGTATTCGTCTGCTGCATCATTGGATGCTACTGCTGTAAATATGATATTAGGAGGTGTTCTGACACCGATTTATAAATTCTCACAGAATATTCCGAACTATTTGCTTACATGGGAAAAGTCGTATAACACGAATATTGGTATTGACGCTGCATTCTTAAATAATCGCATTGATGTCAGTATGGAATATTATAATACAAAAACAAAAGATGTTATATGGAACAAGGCACTTCCTGTTATTAATGGAGCATTCTCCCCGGATGGCGGACCTAAAGCGAATTATACTACTAATTTAAATATGTGTGAGACTAGCAATAAAGGTTTTGAGTTGGCTCTTAATACACGTAATATTATAACAAAGAACTTTACCTGGAGTTCAAGTGTAACTTTCAATCATAATAAAGAGAAAATAACCAAATTGTCCGGTGGAGATTCAGATGTGCTTAATAATGGTGACACCGGTTATGCATTGGCATTGGGAGAAGCTATTAACTCTTATTATCATTATAAGTTGGATGGTGTATGGCAAAAAGGTGAGGAAACTGATGCGGCGGTATTTGGTGCTGCACCTGGTGATTTGAAAATCAATATACCTAATTTAGTAAAAGAATCTGATGGTAGATTCTATAAAATAGATGAAGAAACGGGTAGTGCTGCTGTGGATGAAAATGGTAATGTTATTTATTACACTTCTGATAATAAATATACTCCAAGTGATGCAGATTATCAAATTCTGGGTCACAACTCTCCGGATTGGTCTTTAGGATTCCAGAATAATTTTACCTGGAAGGATTTTGATTTAAGTGTGTTTGTTTATGCACGTTACGGACAGATGTTTGCTTATGATATGTTGACGTCTTATGACCCGAAGGGTATACGTAACTTCCCGACCTATTTTAATTATTGGACTGAAAACAACCCTTCAAATGATTTTCCTGCCGCCAATGCTAATAAAGGTCTCGAACAATATACGGGATATTACGCATTACGCTATGTAGACGGTTCGTTTATAAAGATTAAGAACATTACATTGGGATATAGTCTGCCGAAATCTATCTTAAAATCAGCCGGTATAGAGAAGTGTCGTTTCTATGCTACCATTACAAATCCGTTTGTATTTGCGAAAAGCCATTTGCTGAAAGACTATGATCCGGAAATGAATGGTTCTCTGAAGTACCCATTGACCAAACAATTTGTATTTGGTGTAAATGTTACATTCTAGTTTTTCACTAAAAAAAGTATTGAAATGAAAAGTACAATCTATAAAATAGCAGCGCTTACATTCGCTGTGGCTTCAATGTCTGCCTGCTCGCTTGATGAGTATAATCCAAGCCAAAAAACAGGAGATGAAATTCTTGCAACGTTCGATGGGCTTAAAGGGTTACAGTCTTATTGTTATTCATCACTTTACGGGCAGTTATTCAGTGTCTATGATTTCTTGTCTGTGGCTGAAGGTGGTACGGACTGCTGGGTAACTCCTGCCGGTAATCCGGATTATGCCAAGCAGGTGATTTATTATGATGGTTTAGCTACGAATACGAATGCTACAAATAAATTATTCGGTCAGGCTTATTCTATGATCGGTAATTGTAATGCAGTAGTAAACAGGGCTGAATTACTAACGGATGGCAATGAAAAAGATATAACGACTTTAGTGGCTGAAGCCCGCTGTCTCCGTGCGTTTTATTATTCCATATTGGTGAATACGTATGGGAATGTAACGTTAACCTTGGAAGAATCATCTCAAGATCCTATTTTGACTCCGCAGCGGAACTCTATTGAAGAACTATATACGCAGATAATTGATGATTTGAAATTTGCGGCCAATAATCTTGAAGATACTCCTTATGATAATAATCGTGCGCGTGTGACTAAGAAAACCGCGTTAGGACTTTTGGCTCGCGTTTATGCTCAAGGTGGTGGCGAATATGGGCTGACAGAAGATGGAGTATCTTATTGGCAACGTGCTAAAGAAGTGGCAGAGGACATGATTTTAGCGTATGGTGACTGTCTGTATGATGATGTGGAAGATGTTTGGGCTCCGGCAAATAATCGAAATAATAAAGAAGCTTTATTTATTGCTGCCGGTCCGGATGCTACGAATTTGGAGAACTGGAATGCTGGAACACAATGTAATAATAACTTTACTTATATGTATCCAAAGCCAAATACTCTCACTATTTATCCTACTCCGGATAATCAAAATTATTGGTATGGACGTACTAATAATAATACGTTGGCACCT
>OGGA01001813.1_pt1 | contig 10453 bp, 5 predicted proteins | sample 1571041 | NCBI WGS metagenome assembly OGGA01 (sample SAMEA2582057, study PRJEB24529) | metagenome | biome: Human gut stool | place: China | collected 2011 | reverse complement strand
TATAAACCAAATGTATGGTTCACGTATCATTATCAGCGATAAAGTGAATAAAAATTGTGCCTTTACAGGGAGTATCCGCTATGATGAGTCTTTGGAAGACGTTATTGATAAAATTTGTTTTAGCCTGAATCTTCGGAAAAAAGAAATAAATCACGAGATTATTATTTACAACTAATATTTATTAACCCAATGTTAAATCTAAAAATTGAAGCATGAACAAGTTTTTATTTTCTTGTCAGAAGCGGTGTCTCAAATACATCGTTATGGCTTTGTTGCTTTATCCGCTGTCTGCACTTGCTGCGCAAGGACAGATTGTGGTTAAAGGTCAGTCTCTCACTATTCCTCAAGCCATCCGGCTCATAGAAAAAAGCAGTCAATATACTTTTTTCTATAACGCTAATGATTTGAAAAACACAACTCTTAAGAGTATCGATTGTAAAGGTTCTATTGATGACGTCTTGAACGAAGTCTTTAAAGGGAGTAATATCAGTTATGTTATTAAAGGGAATGAAGTTATTCTTAAAGTTGAGAAAACGGAAAGTACACAACAGAAAAAGGCAAAAATCATTGGTATAGTAACAGATTCAAAAACCGGTGAACCTATCATCGGTGCAACAGTGCAATTACTGGGTACTACCACAGGTGTGATTACCGATGTAGATGGTAAATTTGAATTAGCGGCATTTCCTAAAAATGAAATACAGATTTCATATATAGGATATGTTACCAAGAAAGTTAAAGTCGGTAGTCAAAAGGTAATGTCTATCACTCTTGCGGAAGATGCCCAGCAACTGGATGAGGTGGTGGTCACTGCTTTTGGTACGGGACAGAAAAAGGAGACTATCACCGGATCGATTCAGTCGGTTCGTCCTTCGGATCTTCTGGTACCTTCTGCCAACCTTTCTTCTTCATTTGCCGGACGCTTGTCGGGTGTGATTGCTTACCAGCGTAGTGGAGAACCGGGACAGAATTCTGCGGACTTTTTCATTCGTGGTGTTGCAACCATGAACGGAGCGACTTCTCCTCTAATTATTTTGGATGGAGTTGAAGTATCCAAAGCGGACTTGAATTCGTTGGATCCTGAAGTAATTGAAAGCTTTTCCGTATTGAAGGATGCGACGGCATCGGCGATGTATGGTACTCGTGGAGCAAACGGTGTACTTATCGTTAAAACAAAATCGGGAAGTGACTTGGACAGACCGATCATCGGCGTACGTTTAGAAGGCTATGTAAATACTCCGACTAAGAAACCGGAAATTGTTGACGGACCCACTTATATGCGTTTGTACAATGAAGCGGTTACCAATCAGGGAACAGGGGCTGTGCTCTATTCTGATGAAAAAATAAATGGTACGATTCATAATCTGAATCCTTATATTTATCCTAATGTGGACTGGTACAAGGAGGTCTTCAAAGATGCGACATTTAATCAAAAAGCGAATTTTAATGTACGTGGAGGTACATCTAAAATTACTTATTTTATGAATGTCAATATGAATCATGAAACCGGAATGTTGAAAGATCGTTCCAGTGACTTCTTCTCTTATAAAAATAATATAGACTACATGAAATATGCGTTCCAGAACAACGTGGATTTTCATCTCTCTAAGTCTTCTACCATTTCGCTTCACCTGAATGTACAGTTGAATGATATGCATGGTCCTTTGACAACTAAGGATGGTAATGGCGTAGGCGATATATTCAGTGCTATTATGGGAACCAATCCTGTTGATTTTCCGGTTATGTTTCCGCAGGGATCTGACACATGGTACCATTGGGGAGGTATCCTTGCCGGAAATTATCAGCCGCTCAATCCGGTAGCTCTTTCAAGTGCAGGCTACAAGGATACGTTTGAGAGTACGGTAGTAGCCAATGTAAACTGGGATCAGAAACTGGATTTTATAACGAAGGGATTAAGCTTCAGAGCTTTGGTTTCATTTAAGAATTGGAGTTATAATCAGAAGTTCCGTCTGCAAGGATATAATAGTTATCAGCTTTCCGATTATAAACAGAATGAAGACGGTTCCTATGACTTTACCAATACACCTATCGGAGAACCGAGTAATCATACGATGGATGCCTTTTTCGGTACCAACGGTGACCGTCGGTTTTATATTCAGGGATACCTGAATTACGAACGTTCGTTCGGCTCGCACAATGTAAGTGGTATGTTGCTTTATAACCAGGATGATTACAATACGAATGTAAACAGCAGTCTTATTGCTTCGCTTCCAAAACGTAAAATGGGTGTGGCGGCACGTTTGTCTTATGATTACGATCATCGGTATATGCTTGAAGTAAATGCGGGCTACAATGGTTCTGAGAGTTTTGCCAAAGGGCATCGTTGGGGACTGTTCCCATCCATATCGTTGGGATGGAATATCAGTGAAGAAAAATTTTGGAAGCCGATAAAACCGGTTATTTCCAATTTTAAAGTCCGCGGTTCGTATGGTTTGGTAGGTAACGATCAAATCGGCAGTGACCGTTTTGCTTATCTGGCAATTGTGAATTTGACTGAAAGCCCGTCTTATACAACCGGATATGGTGGTAGTACCACTTCATTATCAGGACCTACTTATAATCGATTCCAGAATAATGAACTTACGTGGGAAGTCGGAAATAAACTGAATGTGGGTGTCGATTTACAGCTCTTCAATTCATTAAATATCACTGTCGACGGATTCAGGGAGATTAGAGATAATATTTTTCAGCAGAAAAATTCCATACCGAATTATCTGGGAACTGCCAGTACTAAAATCTACGGTAATTTCGCTAAAGTGAAGAATACAGGATTTGACCTTGCTTTGGATTATGGAAAACAGTTGAACCGGAACTTTTCTATCCAGATGAAAGGAACTTTTACCTATGCACACAATGAGGTTTTGAAGTATGATGAAGCGGCAGGACTTCGTCCGGCGTTATCGCAGGTTGGAAAGAGCCTGAACTCAATCTGGGGATATGTAGCAGACGGATTGTATATTGATGAAGCTGATATTGCGAATAATCCTCAGTCGACTATCGGTAATATTGCTATTGCACCGGGCGATGTGAAGTATGTAGATCAGCCGGACGCGAGCGGTAATTATGATGGAAAAATAACATCAGATGACAGAGTGGTATTAGGATATCCCACAATTCCGGAGATAATATACGGATTTGGTCCCTCTATTACATGGAAGAATTGGGATTTCTCTTTCTTCTTTCAGGGACAAGCGCGCGTGTCATTTATGATGAGCGGTTTCGAACCATTTGGAACGCAAAGTAAAAATAATGTTCTGAAATGGATTTCCGATGATCATTGGAGCAAAGATAATCAGAATCCGAATGCACGGTATCCGCGATTGACACAATATAATAACAACAACAATACGGCGTCTTCTTCTTATTGGCTGCGGAATGCTTCGTTCCTGAAATTGCGGAATGCCGAAATCGGCTATCGTTTCAAATGGGCAAGAATCTATGTGAACGGAAGTAACTTGTTGACCTTTTCTCCATTTAAGCTATGGGATCCTGAAATGGGTGGAGGTGCCGGTATGAAATACCCGACACAACGTACATATAATGTTGGTATTCAATTAACTTTTAAATAATATATACTTATGAAGATAATATATAAACTCCTATTTTTGTTTTTGCTGACGATAGGATATAGTTCCTGCGACTTTCTGGATATTGTTCCGGATGAAATAACGACTGAGGCAGATGCATTTAAAGACCGGAATGCGGCTAAGAATTTTGTTTATTCTTGCTATGGCTATTTGCCGCAAAGTAATGTGGCATCAGGCAGTCTCGATTTGCTGACAGGAGATGAAGTGATAACGGCTTTTGAACATGAAACGTTTGCCAGTTTTCCAAAAGGCAACTATACGGCTTCTTCGCCGGTGATTTCTTATTGGAATACATTTTTTCAAGGATTGCGTCAGTGCTATATATTTCTGGAAAATGTAGACAAGGTACCCGACCTGACTGAAAGTGTAAAAACAGACTATATCGCACAGGTTAAGTTTCTGATTGCTTATTATCATTATCAGTTGGCACGTTGTTACGGACCTATTATCCTGATCAAGGAACTACCGGATGTAAATGCTTCGCAAGCAGAATATTTACCCCGAACTTCATATGACGAATGTGTAGACTGGATATGCAATTTATTGGATGAAGCCGCAAGTTCATTGCCTGCCATACGTACCAATAAAGAAGATTACGGACTGGCAACCAGTGTAGGAGCTAAGGCTGTGAAAGCGAAAATGCTTTTGTATGCAGCTTCTCCGTTATTCAATGGAAACTCAAGTTTCTATAGCAATTTTACAGATAAATCCGGTAGTCAGTTAATGCCTTTGACTTATGATCCTAATAAGTGGGTAAAAGCAAAGACAGCTATTAAAGAGGCGATTGACCTTGCCGAGCAGAACGGACATGCTTTGTATGTAAAGCAAGACTATAAAATAGGTAATGAGGATGCGAATCCCTATCCGGCGGCAGGTCCTGTCCGGTGTCTTCGAACCAGCTTGGTCGATTGGGATTCGCGTAATCAGGAGGTTCTTCTGGCAGAAACGCGTAGTGAAGGTTCGTATGGTATACAAAACAAATCGTTACCATTTGTGACTGACGGCTGGGCGTGGAATGGTGTCGGCCCGACATGGACCATGTTAAATCGTTTTTATACTAAAAACGGTTTACCTTGGGACGAAGATCCGGAGTATAAAGATAAAGACAAATTAAAGATCGTCAATGTGGATGCCAGCCATGCTGACGAGGCTCATGAAGGAAGTAAAACACTCCTGTTTAATTTGGATCGTGAACCTCGCTTTTATGCTTGGGTAGCTTTTCAGGGTGGATATTACGAAGTGATGAACGGGTCAACTAATCCGGCCTATGTTATGAGTAACGGTAAGAAAGATAATTCGGATAGCAGATTGATATGCGATTTTGTATTGGGAGGTAACTGCAGTCGTGGTACGGCCACCGTACAGCGACCGGGTAACTATACTCCAAGTGGTTATCTGAACAAAAAAGGTGTCGATCCTAATACTGTTGTTTCTACAAATGCTACGAAATTGAATCAGTATCCCTGGCCCATTATTCGTCTTGCCGATCTGTATTTGGCATATGCCGAAGCATGTGTGGAGACTAATGATCTGGAGACAGCCAAACAATATCTGAACAAAGTCAGAGAACGTGCCGGTATCCCTACAGTAGAAACAGCATGGAGTGGTGTTGCTGCATTGGATCAGACAAAATTACGTCAGATTGTACGGCAGGAGAGAATGAATGAACTTTATTTGGAAAACCAGAATTTCTGGGATATGCGCCGTTGGCTGCTGGCTGGACAATATTTTAATGTCAAGGCTAAGGGGTTGAATATTGCTGCTACTACCATAGAAGATTATGCGATAGTGAAGACTATTGACTTTGAGCGTAAGTTCGAGGCGCCGACTCAATATCTGTTGCCCATACCTTCTGCCGATATTAACAGAAATGAAAAATTAGTAAACAATCCGGGTTATTAATCTTTTTAAAGAGAAATGAAGATGAAAAAAATACTGCTTGGCCTGTGCGTGATACTGGGCCTGATAAATATGATCGGCTGCTCTAGCGATGAGAAGTATCCCATGCCGACCTCTATAGATCAGAATTCACTGTCGGCTGAAGCCAAAGCCGGTGCTATCAAATTGAAATGGACCGTACCAGCCGATTCTAATTATTATTATGTAAAAGTGACCTATACATTACCTGAAGACGGGAAGAAATGTATGAGATTGGCAAGTGTGAATAGTGATACCATGTTGGTGGACAATCTGCTGCATCGGTATGGTGACATTAACTTTACATTGCAACCTTGCAATCGTGCCGGGGAAGCTTCGCAAAGTTGCAGTATCATGGCACAGGCACTTCCTGCTCTGAAACAGATCAAGACTGACCGGAATCCTATAACCTTGTCTGCAAAACAGTTGTATACAGATGATCAGGAGAGTAGTGAAGGACCTATCGCAAACCTGGTGGATGGAAGGAATGACACTTATTTCCACATGTCATGGAGCAGTCCTACGCCTTTCCCTCACTATATTGTGGTCGACTTGGGTGAAGAGAATGCTTTGTCCACTTTCCTGTTCTCTTATGTTTGTCGTGACAATAACAATAAAGACAATCCCAAAGAGATGGATATTCTGGGCAGCAATACTTTTGATGGAAAGAATTATGATGAGAGCCAGACCACTTTGTTGGCGTCTTTGAGTAATTTGCCTAATACAAAAGCTGCGTCTTACGAATCGGATATAATAAAAGCCGGTGCATCTTACCGCTATCTTTGGTTTAAGGTGAAATCTTCTACAAGCGGCTCCAACTGGATTGCGTTGGCAGAACTCGGCCTTTCGAAGGTAATTGTGAAAACCTATGATCCGGAAACCGGAGAAACTACCATTGAGTAAGAAACTGTTTTGAATTTCTATACATATCTTTTTTGATTGACTTTTGCCTATGTTTTGAGTGATATTCCGGTCTGTTTCGATTCTTTTAATCGTCAGATAGCTTGTTATCTTCCTCTTATAACAACCGGAATAACCGTGAAAATTCATCTCAAATCATTAGACGATTCATTCAAAAGCAGTTTCTAAAACAGGATTCAATAGGTACCTATATAATGTAGTATGAATTTGACCACCTATGGTTGTCAGATTGATGCTAAATACGAGAATCAAGTAATTATTAAAAAGGAAATACAAGTGAAGTCTTTTATGAGAACAAAATTTGTATTTCCTTTGTTTTATTTATCTTATGTTTAATTTACCCTAATAACATGAAGAAACATCTAATTCTAATGATTTCTGCAGCTATTATCCCTCTGCTGCTGTATGCTTGTTCTGCTGAAGAAGAAAGAGCGTTAACATCGACTACTCTTGAGGTAGTACAGTCTGCCATCGATTTTAAAAGTGATGCAGGAACCCGTGACATCGCTATTGTTACCAATGCAGACCATTGGACGGCACGGTCTGATAAAGATTGGTGTTCGGTTGCTGTCAACGAAAGTACATTGACGGTGAATGTGTCCGGATACGATGGAAAAGAGACAAGGGAGGCAGTGATTAAAGTTACTGCCGATGGATTGGCAGAAACTGTTAACGTACGCCAATTGGGATCAGAGCCTGCTATTTTGATATCCCAACAGATTTTTACCGTTGAGGCCAGTGGCAGTGATATCGCATTCGATGTAACTACAAATGTTTCGGTGACTATCACATTGCCGGAATGGATCAAAGAGAAACCGGCAGGTACACGTGCATCCGAAATGGTGACTACGACGCATAATTACATTGTTACAGCCAATCCGGAAGATAGTGAACGTACGGGCAATATCACCGTGAAAGAGGTCGGCGGAGAACTTGAGGCCTTGGTATCTGTTACTCAGAAAGGATTGGGAGAATATGAATCCGGAAATCTCGAGGGTATCAAAGACGATATTAAGGTTCCGGTAGAATCAGGTGAAGCAAGCTCTTTCCAGGGTGGCTCGAATATTGATAAATCATTCGATGGTGATATGAGCACTATTTACCATTCTAACTGGAATAACGCAGGAGATCATTATTTCCCCATTACGTTGACTTATAATTTTGCTGCGGGTTCGGATATGGACTATCTTATATATTATCCCCGTACCTCAGGACCGAATGGTAACTTCAAGGAAGTGGAGATCCGTGTAAAGTCAAATGCGAATACCAGAGGGACCGATGAATGGAATACGGTGATGACTAAAAACTTCGGGGGGACGAATGCCGCAGTCCGTGTTAATTTTCCGAAGGCACAAATCGGAGTCACGTCGGTTCAGTTTATTGTCAAATCAGGATCGGGAGACGGGCAGGGATTTGCTGCTTGTGCCGAGATGGAATTTTATAAAAAGAATCCGGATGCATTCGACCCGCTCACTCTTTTCACCGATGGTACATGCTCTGAATTGAAGCCCGGACTTACCGATGAAGAAATAGAGAACTGTCCGTATTCATTCTACAAGAACATAGCTTACTATATGAAGCAGGGTAAGTATCCGGCAGAGTTCCGTATTCAGGAATATAAGGCTTGGCCCCATCCGGATGCCCAGTCAGAAACACATAAGACCAGTCCTTATAGCCTGCGTGATAATCCTACGGGAATTTCGGTTAAAGATGGAGAGCAACTGATGATTTTTGTCGGCGATACACATGGGCAGACTGTCAGTGCAGTGATTCAGAATCTGGATGTTCCCGGTGGTGATGGTTTCGGAGGAACCTCTTATCCGTTGTCTGAAGGGGCCAACAAGATTACGGCCCGGAATAAAGGATTAATGTATATTTTGTATCACACTCCTGACTATGAAACCGCTCAGCCTGTAAAGATACATATCGCTTCCGGACAAGTAAACGGCTATTTCGATGTAGCTAAACATCAGGCTTCCGATTGGAATAAATTGTTGAGTAACGCTGTGGATAAGTATTTCGATGTGGTGGGACATTATGCACATCTCACATTCCCGACCGAGCGTTTCCGTACTCATACTCCGGACGGGAAAGCATTGATCGATGCTTATGATCAGATTGTGAATTCGGAGATGGAACTGATGGGATTGTATAAATACAATAAACTGTTCAAGAACCGCATGTACCTGCATGTGATGTATACCAGCTATATGTATGCCACCAGTTATCATACTGCTTACAATGACGGTACTCTGGCCGAACTTTGTAATGTGGATAAATTGAAGACATCTGCATGTTGGGGACCTGCACATGAAATAGGGCATTGCAACCAGACACGTCCCGGATTGAAATGGTTGGGGACAACGGAGGTAACGAACAATATCATGTCCGAGTACATCCAGACTACAATTTTCGGACAGCCTTCTCGCTTGCAAACAGAAGATATGGGAGATGGCAGTAGTAACCGTTATTCCAAGGCCTGGACCCAGATCATTGCGGCAGGTGCGCCACATGGAAATTTTGGAAGTGACAGCGATGTTTTCTGTAAACTCGTTCCTTTCTGGCAATTGGAACTCTATTTCGGTAAAGTACTCGGACGGACACCTCTTCAGCAATCTGACAAAGGAGGATTCTATCCGGATGTGTACGAGTATATCCGGACGCACGATAATCTGAGAACGGCCGGGGAACAGCAGACTGAGTTCGTTTATATCTGTAGTCTGATAGCTAAAGCCAACTTGCTGGATTTCTTCACGAAATGGGGATTTCTGACTCCGGTCGACATAACAGTGGATGACTACGGAACGGGCAAACTCACCGTTACCCAGGCCCGTATCGACGAAATACGAAGTCGTGTAGAGGCTTTGGGATATCCGAAACCGGATGTTGCTCTGGAATATATAACGGATAATTCTGTAGAACTTTATAAGGACAAACCCGGAATTGTAGCCGGTACAGCCACACGGAGCGGTTCGACATTTACCATGACCAACTGGAAAAATGTGGCAGCTTATGAAGTTGTAGATGAAACCGGCAAGAAAGTCTGTATCTCTGATGGGCTGTTAGCACCTTCCGGTACTGCTACGTTTACCATGAAAACCGCTTGGAAAGACGGCTTTAAGGTATATGCTGTTTCTGCTACGGGAGCCAGGACTGCAGTGACGTTTTAAAAGAGACTGACAGATAGTGCCGAACAGGCGAAGAGGGTACGGAGTGCTATGGAATTGCAGAAGCAAGGATGTAAACTTCGTGCCCTTCGTCTGCTCTGTGGCATACCTGTAGAGAACAAAATCATCATTTTCTTTCATAATTCGGAAAAAAACACGAAATTTGCGACACTTTTAAGTTCGAATTACTAACACCTTTAAATATAAGATAAAGAAAATGACTAAAAGTGCATTGCAAATTGCCAGGGCTGCTTATCAGCCCAAACTTCCGAAAGCGCTGAAAGGCTCAGTAAAAGCAGTTGAAGGCGCAGCTACACAATCAGTAGCCGATCAGGAAGCTATCCAGAAACTGTTCCCGAACACTTACGGAATGCCGTTGATTAAATTCGAAGAAGGTGAAGCTATCCAGCTCCCCGCTATGAATGTAGGTGTTATCCTTTCAGGAGGACAGGCTCCGGGCGGACATAACGTAATCTCTGGTCTGTTCGATGGTATCAAGACACTGAACAAAGACAACAAGCTGTATGGCTTTATCCTGGGTCCCGGTGGATTGGTTGACCATAATTATATGGAACTGACTGCCGATATCATCGATGAATACCGTAATACAGGTGGTTTCGACATTATTGGTTCGGGACGTACCAAACTGGAAACTCCGGAACAATTCGAAAAGGGGTTGGAGATTATCAATAAATTGGGTATCAAAGCACTGGTAATCATTGGTGGTGACGACTCTAATACAAATGCCTGCGTTCTGGCCGAATACTATGCTGCCAAGAATGCCGGTGTACAGGTGATCGGTTGTCCGAAAACTATCGACGGCGACTTGAAGAACGAAAT
>OGGA01001810.1_pt1 | contig 10470 bp, 5 predicted proteins | sample 1571041 | NCBI WGS metagenome assembly OGGA01 (sample SAMEA2582057, study PRJEB24529) | metagenome | biome: Human gut stool | place: China | collected 2011 | reverse complement strand
GCACAAAAGTAAGAAATAAAAAGAAAAATCGTACATTTGTAGTTCGAATATAACAAGCACTCTAAACCAAAGATAACAAACACTCTTATGAAAATGGAAGTTCCACAAGTCGATTTGCCCCTGGAGGTGTTAGCATGGACCAAAGTAACTGAAGATATTCTGAACATCTACAAGCAATCGTGCCGGCTACAGGCGTGTATTTTCGCCATCTGTACGGAAGGCACAATGAAAGTCTCCATCAATCTGCTGGAATATGAGGTTCACCCGAATGATCTGATTACATTACTTCCCGGAACAATCATACAGTTCCGTGAGAAAGCGGAAAAGGTAAGTCTTTGTTTTGCCGGATTCTCTGCGAAATGTATCGGACATATCAATCTGCTGACCACCATCGGAAGCGCCTATCCTAAGCTGATAGAACAGCCGATCATTCCTCTTTCCGAGAATATTTCCGAGTATCTGAAGGAGTATTTTGCCTTATTGTCTCATGCCAGTTGTGACGAGTCTTTCAAGATGAACTCCAAACTGGCGGACTTATCACTCCAGACTATTCTGACAAGTGTCCAGCTGATGTACCGGAATTATTCGGGAAACAATCATTCGAACCGCAAGAAGGAGATTTGCCGGAAGCTGATTCAACTGATCACTGAGCACTACAAAGATCAGCGTTGTGCACAGTTCTATGCCGATCAGCTGGGAATCTCTCTGCAACATCTGAGCACTACCGTAAAACAAGTGACGGGGAAAAGTGTATTGGATACTATTGCTTATATTGTAAATCCGGAAAAACCAGACGTGCCGCTTAACAAAAACGATGCGTTTCAAAAAGTACAAAAACGACACGTACAAGAAAAAAGGTGAGCGCGGTCCTATTCAGCATGATCAAAGCCCACCGTTTTTCTTTCACTTGAACCCTCTTTAAATGGCTTTAAAATATCATTTAAAAGCCATTGCAGATTCAAAATAATTCACTATCTTTATGCAATGTTAGGCTGCTATACCTGACACCTCATCCGGCTTCGTGTACAGCATCATGTCTGTATATTTAGCTTGATAGTTTACGCTTGCACTAAACTCCACTTTCCTGCATTCCTTGAATGGGCTGCCGACAAATGGGTTTCGGTCCATCCAGTCGCACAGTTCTAAAATGGAAGACTTGTTCGAAGTGAAATACACGAACGAATGCCCTTTCAGAACGGTTAGTACATCCAGATAGTCAGCCAGACGCCAGAACATCTTGTAAGTACCCACCTCGGTGGAGAGGTACGGCGGATCAACCAGGAACACCACACCCGGAACATCTTTGTAACGTTTGAATACTTCCTTGTAGTCTTCGCTGGTTATAGTCAGTCCTTCCAGATAATCCTTTGCTTCGGGATAGTCTGTCTGCCGAATCCTATTGTAAATGGCTTCTTTCTTCATTCCTTCCAAACTGGTCACATATTTCATGGCGAACAACAAGGATGCGGAAACCGTGATATAATCCACGTAGCCGTGCTCTTTTTCTTCCCTCTCAATACGGGCAAACATTTTATCGCGAATCTCCCCGGTTATACGTTTGTTTCTGGGTTCCCCTTCAGCTATCCGACGCAAATCGGATAACAGCACATTAGTGGTCGGGATATTTACAAGTCGGCAGCGGTAGTTGTCGAAGTCATTATACACAACGGTGGCATCAGACCTGACACATTTGGTAATATGTGACAGCAGGCCCGAGCCACCAAACAGGTCCACAAACACGGTGCTGTCCGGGAACTGTCCCAGCACCTTGATAAATTCCCTCGCAAACATGCGTTTCTGCCCCACGAAAGGAAGCGGGGCGGACAAATACATCTTTTTCATTTCATTCTGCTTTAAAACGGCCGCAAAGGTCCCCAGAATAAACGAAAAACAGCGGGAAACATGAACTGTTCCCGCTGCAAGACATATACAGCAAACTACACGTTCAACCCGAAGCGGACCGTCTCGTCACCGGCGATCAGCGCACGGGTGCCCGGGATATTATTCTCGTAGATATGTACATTGCCCAGGTAGAGAGTGATCGACTTCAAGGGAAGTTCTATCTGCCGCGCCATCAGGTACAGGTGATAAATATCGGAAGGCAGCCCGAGGTTCGCGTCACTGCTACGCTGGTAGGCGGATAGAACCAGTTCACCGCCATCTAACTGGAACTGTACCAGACTCAAACAGGGTGCCTGGTTGCTCTCGGCACCGGTTTCGCCCAGGAAAAGCACGTAGTTCTTGCTGTTGCGCCTCTCCCGGTTAATTTTCGCTATCAACGGGGGCAGCTTCTCGAAATAGGTCGGGTAACTGTTCACCAGGATGGAGCCGCAATAGTCCCACCAGTTGATGCCGACCTCCCGGTACTTCTCCACGTTGCGCTCACCCTGCATAAATAACTGCAACTCGCTGCGGAGCTTCTTACGGGCGATATTATGCCCCTCGAATATGTCGAGCAGGTCCGCCGGTGTCAGCGAGAGCTGCTCGTTCAGAAGGTACTGTATGTTTCCCTTCTTGTTGGTCTGTGTCTTTCCCGTGGCAAGAATCTTGTCCAGGATACGGTAATACTTGTTCATAGCCATTTCCTCCTTCTAAATTTGAAACACCCTAAAGATAAGGGGAAACGGCACTCCCTACGGCATAAAACAACCCGTTCACACTGCAAGCGTCTTGCAGTCGCTCTGGAATCGTTTCACCAAGGCATAAACCTTGCGTTCGCTCACCGAATACTTTTCGGACAATACGGCCACAGCATACGAGACTTTTTCACCTTGATCGAGTAGGCGGGTATAGTCCGCGTACAGGTCGATATACCGGGCATCTTCCAGACGAATGCCGGCCGCCTGAAGCCTTTTCAACAGCTCCCGGTTAAAGTTTAATATCTCAATCACTTTCATACAACAAAAAAATTATATCTTTGCATCGCCAATCATTTTTTAGACAACAAAAAAAACGTCAAACCGTGACAGAGGGTATTTGCCCCCGGTCGCGCGGTTTGGCGTTTCATGTTTATAAAAGTGATTGGCGTTACTTTTTAACAGGCCGGGGGCTTTTTTCTTATCCTCCCCCGAAGGATTTATTCCACCCGGTACTTCTCCGGATCAAAAGCGTCTTTCTTCCTCCAGCCGTCAGACAGCGTGTCCTGAACATGCTTCATGGCTTTCGTGTAGAAATCGGTCAGTTCCTCCAGTGTGACGAACTCCCGATATTGGGGAACCTCATCCGTACCGAACTTGAATGTCACGGGAAGCGTAGCACCACCAGTCTGTACGGCCAGATCATACGCTGCCTTATAATTGAACTGGTTTTCACTTGACAGCCATACCGGCATACCTTCATAGAGAAAACCGGAAAGTATCTCACGGTCAATTTGCTCATTATACCAGTCTGTAATGACGGACTTTATAGTATCCATGTGAGGTCTGCCGACAAAGCTTTCCTCCATATAGGAAGCGGATCCGTCTTCACGTTCCTGCACATCCCAGCGGATGCGCCATCTGTTGCGTGCCGGGCTCACGCACTCGATCAGTCTTATCCCGGATGTTCCTTCTACCCGTTTCATGTAAATATGTATTTAGTTCGACCTTTGCCGAAGGTTTCCGTCTTGATGGTGGTTTCGAACGGGAAGCCGTCCGGCATTTCCTTCACTTGCAAGAGGATGTTCTTCATCTCCTCGCTGTTGGTAAAGAACTTTTTCGGTTCGCCGTTCATCTCAATGGCCACGATACAGCGGTCCTCGCCCTGTTCGGTCTTGATGCCCGTCTCAAAGTCCTTCACAATAATCGGTAAGTTTACCAGTTCCCGGATGCTTACCACCACCCCGGGAAAACGTTTCTTGCCGTCCTCCGGCTTGTAGGAAACGTTCAAGTCTTTAAATGATCTCATGTCTTTGCCTGTTAATTTTTTAAACAACGTATGACAGTCGGCGTGCTTGGCCATCCCGTAGAACGACGCTATCAGCTCACGCCTCCTCCTTCTCGATTTTACCTCGTGCATTTTTCGGGCGAACTTCTGCTTGATGCGCTTGCGAAGGCGGACATGGTCCGCACCGAAAGTCACATACCCCAGAAAGTCGATGCCCTCGCCCGGCGGGAACACGCGCTCGTTCCCCTTCACCAGGAGACCGGCACACTCCATGCGCCCGTGGACGGCATCACGAATCTTCCACAGTTCCGCTTTCGTTTTACCCAGTACGACGCCGTCATCACAATAGCGGTAGAAATGACGCACAGCATACCTGTCCTTCAGATAATGGTCCAGATACACAGACAAAAGCAAATTGCCCAGCCCCTGCGAGCTGCGCAGGCCGATACTCAGACCTTCAGGCATCAGGCGGACAAAGCTCTCCAGCATGGTCACGAGCTTTGCGTCCTTGAACACCCGGCTGACGCAATACATCACAAAATCCTGCTTCACGCTCTCGTAGAATTTGGTGATGTCAAACTTGTAACAGTAACGCGTACCATCAGGGTCCTCGGCCATGTCACGGCGGACATACGCCAGGAGGTCGTGCATACCCCGTCTCTTGATACTGGCGGAGGTGGTACGGATGAAACGTTTCCGCAGATGGCGGTCCACCACCGCCATGATGGCATGCACGGCGATGCGGTCCTTCATCGGGATCACCTGGATGCGGCGCAGCTTGCCGCCCTCGATGATCTCGCGTTCACGGTAGTCCTTCACGCGGAAAGTACCGGATGCGATCTGCGCGGCCAGCTCCTCCAACACCTCGGGCTTATGCGCGAGCAGATAGCCCCCCTGGCGGCTGCGTTTACGCTTGCTGCCGCGAAGGACCTGCCGGAAGGAAGCCTCCATGTTGGAAGGCTCCACGATCTCCTCGATGATATACCCAACCCTGCGCATAAATTACTGTTTATTGCTTTTAATACGGGGCCTTCAATCCCCCGGGCCCGGCTTCTTCGAACCGTTTCCGGCCTACCAAACCCTACCCGACACTTTATTTTTCAGTTTTCCGGCCCTTGCGGACCGCTGTTACTGCGGCTTGCCCCCCTCGGCACCACGGTGGGGACAAGTCCCCGGTGTTGTACGCCGATTAAAATTTCCTTTCGATTGTTGTTCAGACGAGAACCGATGTTCGTGTTCGTATTCGAGGAATCGTTGTTCGCATTCGACATCGAAACACCGCCATTCGGGTTCGCGTTGTTGTTGCCACGATAGACCACACGGCCGGAGGCAGTGGATATGTAGTAGATGTCGCAGTAATTTGTCGAGGAGGAACCCGAAACGGAACCCACCGGAATCACGTCCATATATTTGCCATGCGCCACGGCGGTAATCCAGATACCGGAGCTCACGGAACCCTTAACCAGGCGGGTACTGCCGTCAGGCATCCAGATGCGCCACTTCCCGGAATTGCCCGTGTCATTAGGGAGGTCCACGCCGTCCATCATGTCATATTTATGACCATAGATGTCCTCGTAGCCAAGGCAACAAATATTATTCACCTGCGTAACCGTGGCCCCGCCGTAGTCATCCTTCTCACGGTACCACGCATACTGGTGGACGGAGTTTTCTATCAGGCTGTTCGTCACATTAGGGTTGATTGAGGAGGCTTCCTCGTAGCCGATCGTGTCCGTCATCCCGCGGCTGGCAGTACCACCCGTAGTACGGTTGTTCGTGTGAGAGCCCGCGCCGCATTGTTCCTGGCTGTCACGACGACCGTACTTCGCGTAGAAAAGATTCGCGATGCGCGAGTGCATAAGGGCATCAATCTGCTGCATACCGCGCTGGACACTGTAATAGTGAAAATCAGCCCAGGTCATGCTCGCCGTAGTACTCCCGCCGGTAATGCAGGCGCGAAGTTTGGAACCGACAACACTGCTGCCCACAACGGCACACAAGTGCTCGTCATTAGGCACCCATTCGGGTTCCATATCCTCGATCCTGTCACTGTTAGAAAGGACAACCTTATCGAACTCTGCCGTGTTCAGAATGGAGAAGTGAAGAGCAGTGGCACCCTCCGGAACATCGGCAATCAGGTACATACCGGCCTCGAACTTGTTGCTCAAGGTAGGGACGACGATTGAACTGATGACCGTGCCGGAATCGTCTGTGAAAATGCTTCCGACAAGGCTTGTACCGGGAACGCTCGGGAAACGCACACGCTTGTAACCGTCCACGTTCACCTTGCATACCGAATACGTACTGTCAGTACTGTAGCTGTTCGAAAGCGTATCCTTTCCGCTCATGATCTTACGACCGGAAAGATAACCGCCACTCGTGCCCTTAATGTCGTCAAGCGTAAGGACGTCAGCATCCGGAACGGAAGGCATGTTATCCGAACCGTTACTGCTGTAACAGGAGTAATGCTTGCCGTTCAGGTAATCATTGATACCCTTGCTCCAGAAGAAGGGCTCGTACATCATCCAGTCACCTTCAGTGCCGTCCAGTCTGGCAGCCGTGCCGTCGGCGTACTTGTTGCTGTCCGTGTCGTCCAGCGGGTAGTAGGTCATCTCACCGTCCAGGTTGTTCACCGTGGTATCAACGTTCGCCATGTTCACACCCCGCGTCGTCGCTTTTTTAGTCACTTTAGCAAGTACACGGTGACGCTGCTTCAGGATGGCGGAAATATGACCGCTCACCTCATACGCGTTGTCATACTTGTAGCCGGTACCGTTGTCAAGGTTGCTCACGTTCGCGTCATCCGATACCTCGTCGTCGAACTCGATCATCGTGTATTCCGGCTGCCGGATATTCAGTTCCGGGAAGTGCGCCTTCAGAGCGCTGTACGTATCGTCATCAATGTAGCGCGTGAGCTGTACCGTACCCACCAAAGCGCACGTGTCCGTAGTATTGCCATCGGAATCCACACCGCCCATCCCGACAAACTTATTCAGCCACGTACCGTCATCCTCGCGGTCAATACCGGTTACTCTGATACGTTCCACACCCGTGCAACGGCCCAGCAGGGTTTCCCAGTCAATACCTGGACAACTGTCAAAGATGAAGGTCTTCACCTTGCTGTAGCTTTCTAATGTCAGCCCGCCGGTGGTCAGTCTGCCCAGATATTCCAGACGGAGGCTGGTCAGTGTACCGGGAAGGTGGAGCAGCGTCACGGGAGAACCCTTGGCTAGCACCACGCTCTGCACCTGCGTACCGCGGGCCTCAAGTTCTTCCAGCTTGGTCTGCGCACTCAAATCCAGCTCGGTACTGGTACTTCCCCCGGTTTTCGCCTGTGCCTGGTTACGAAGGTTGAGTTTACGTAGCTGCTTGCAGTTGCCGATGTTCAACCACCAGCCGGTACTGCCGTTGCCGGAACTTTGAAGGTTCAGTTCGCGCAGCACGGTACATTTGCCCAGGTCGAAAGCGTTTTTCAGGTGGTCGGCGGCCCCGCTCATATCCAGCACCTTCATACGGCTCGCGCCATAAACCCTCAAGGGATCGTTCACCGTATAGGCACCGGTGATGGAAAGGCTCGCAGCCGCATCTTTCTTGATGATGCCGGTATTCCCTATATTCGGGCTGTTGTTCGTACCGTAGCCGAAAGCATAAACCTCGTTGGCCGTAATCTTCAGCACGTCGGGGGTGTCAGCAGCCGTACGTGCCAGATAGAGGTCGATGTTGTCACTGGTGAAATTGCTCGTGCCGTACTTGGCATCCAGAAGGGCGAAACGATTACGCACGAAATATTCACGGTGCGCACGGTTACTGCCCTGAAGGGCGTAGATGAACGGCCACACCTTGCCGTACATCTCCTGCGTGGCGGGCAGGATGTACTTCAGCTCGCCGCTCTTGTTATAGGCACGGTCGCACCAGTTGCCCGCCTGCTCCACGTTCAGCATGTCCAGGACACGGCTGGTGGTAAGTACACCGCGAAGAGCCTGCGCCTGTGTCTTCAGGTCAGCGTCCAGGTTGGCCAGAACGAGGTTCCAAAGCCAGCTGTCACGGCCTTCAAAGGCATATTTCCCGGCCTCGGCATCATAAGTGTCGCGGTCGGTGGTGTAGTCATACACCAGGAAACAGTCGTTGCGTTTTCCCATCTGGGTATCACCGTCGTAGTAGGTGATGTACCATATCAGGCCGTCCCACGTGCGCAGCATCATGTTCTTCGCACGCTGGTCAACGGCAAGGAAATAGTCCGTCCAGAGGTAATACGTCAGCAGGAAAGCCTTGTCGAAATAGTCACTTATCTCGTCCCTGAACTTCTCGCTCTTAAAAGTGGAGAGGTCGGCGCTCGTCGCACCGTCCGGAACACACGAGCGTATCCATGCGTACAACCGTTTCACGGCCGTACGCTGCGACTCGTCAAGGCCCGCCCATTTCACATCATCCGGAACGTTGGTCTCGGCACCGGCATCAAACACCTCCTCCAGATGAGCGTCACTTGTGGTCTTGAAAAGGCACATGGCCTCGGTATTGTTCAGCATTTCCAGAGTGAGGGGACAGGCAGGATCGTAACCCTCCACGCCACTAAGGCCGAACAGGTCGCCGCTCTTGCTTTTCTCGTTGTTGAAGTTGTACTGCCCCACATAGTCGTTCTCGCCGTCCTCCGCAGCCGCCACAAACATGTCGATAGGCACACCGTCGATAGCGGTACGCACGGTGACCGCGTTCAAATCGCTGCCGCCCGTCTCGTACTGGTAACGCTGCGGAGGGGTGAGAAGCCCCATCTCCTTCAGCACGTCGTTGAACAGTTTGGCACCGCCTGTGTTCAGCGACATGGACGAGTCGGAATAATCACTCTTCAGACAGATCAGGTTCATGGCGATGCCACCGGGACGGACAGGATATTTCTTTTCCGCCTGCTCCTTGCCGCCAACGGTGAAGCTAAGGTTCGTGCCGCCCTTGCTGATATAGATACGGATGTTCTTGCTCGGATATTTCGTGGAACTGGTACCCTGAATACGGATATAACAGTCACGAAGCATGAAGTCGTATTCGGATCCGAAAGGGGAGTAATAGAAGATATCAGCCGAAAAGTCCGTCTTCTTGTTGTTCTCGGCATACACGTCATCGAGCTTGTTCTGGCGCACGATACGCAGCACCCCCTTGCCCTTGGCACGCAGCTTGTCCATATCCACAGTGTCGGTATCACCCAGGATATCGTTCTCTTCGTACAGCGCGATCATCTCCTCACCGTCCGCACTGTCCACCATCCGGTTCTCCAGTTCCTCGTCGTCACTCAACCGGCGGGTATAGATACGCACGCTCTTTACCTCCACGTCCGCCCCGGCGCTGTCAATGGTGATATATTTCGGATTGTCCTGGCGGAAGCTGAAGGCGTTGTCGTAGATGTCGGCACCGGTACGGTTGCCGTCCACATAAAGCTCCATCAGACGGCTCTCATTGCGGGTACCCACCATGAGGGCCACCTTGATCCACCGGTCTTCCACATAATTCGTGCCCAGCTTGATCTCACGCTCCACCAGCTCGTCGTCCTCGTTGGTATAGGACACTTTCTCACCGGTCTTGAAACTCGCTTCCGAAGGGGTGATATAAAGCCCCTTGCCACTGTCGAGACAGTCCACAACTGCGGTATCGCTGTCAGTGGGATTGCTTACCCGGAGGGTCAGTTCAATGGTCAGCCCCGTACTTTTCACATCGGTGGCAAAGGGCCGGTAGCCGATGACGGCTTTCGCACCGTTGGTCAGCTTCAGCGCCTCACCCGTCCAGCCGTTGCTGCTCCAGTCAAAACCCTCGAACGTGGTCTCCACGCCGTTCGACTCCCATGTTCCGGGGTTACTCTCCCCGTTGCTGCGACCCGCCGCGTCAAGCTTGACCGCTAGGCCGTAGGTGGCCTCGCTGATATCGATACCGCTCTCACCCACGTCGATGCGCAAAGTGTACCCGGTCGGACCGGCTTTCAGGACAAGCGTCTGCGTGCCTTCCTCGGTAAACCGGTTACTGTAGGTCATCATGCTGCGGGGAGCGCTCACGGTACTGCTCTTGACGCCGTTTTTCCAGAACTCCACTTCAGCGGGCACACGGTCGGGATCATAGGCCACCCAGTCGAAAGTGAGCTTCTCGTAGCGGCCGGCTTCAAGGACCGGCTCCAGATGCTCGTCCCGTCCGAGGACATGCCCGTCGGCATGAATGAGCTTCAAACCGATGAAGGGCGCGCCGGTTCCGGCCTTCAGCAGGTCGATATGGATGCTCTCGCTTTTCAGCGTGAGGTCGTCAGTTTCCATCTCGGCCACCAGCTGGGCGGTATGCCGCCCCACGGACAGGCCGGTCATGGAAACCTCGAAACTGCCGTTCGTCGTGCCGCTGCGGGTGACCGTATGCGCGTTCTGCTGTACACCGTCCACGTACAGGCTGACGGTTTTCGTGCCGGTACCGCTCACGGCGTAGGGTATACTCGCGGAATCATAGGTACCGTAACCGCCGTTCTGGATGGTGGCCGCCAGGTTGTAACCGCAGGAAAGGGACAGGGTGACGCTCTTCACGCTCACGTACGCCTGCTTCTTCTGCGCCTTACCCGTGGTGGGATCGGTAGTCTCGGCAATGACG
>OGGA01001804.1_pt1 | contig 10490 bp, 8 predicted proteins | sample 1571041 | NCBI WGS metagenome assembly OGGA01 (sample SAMEA2582057, study PRJEB24529) | metagenome | biome: Human gut stool | place: China | collected 2011 | reverse complement strand
GCGCTTCCTTCCTTGGCACCATGATCGTCAGCGTGGGCAGCCAGCTGACCGGCAGCGCCAACGTGGGCGTTGGCTCCATTGCCATCCTGTTCATCATCGGCTTTGTGCTGTTCGGTATTTCTACCCGGACGGAAGAGACAAAGCGGGTCTGAGCCTTCGCGGTGAAACGCTCTTTATAACGGTACAAAGGACTGCTGCACGGCATCTGGTGCAGCGGTCCTTTTTTGCTGCAGGCGGCACAAAACAGAAGCTTTTTCGGAAAAAATAAAAACAGGTGATTGATTTTCACCTTTGACTTGCTTATAATTGAAGAAAAATCATCTGCTGCACTGCGGCGGCAGAGAGAATGCGGGGTGCAAACATTGAAACACAAAGGAATTGCGGTGCTGCTGGTGGGAATTATGCTGGCGGCGCTGCTGCTGGCGGGCTGCACGTCTGCCGACACTGCCCGGTGGATGCGCATGGGCGTAGCCGGAGAGGGCGGCGTATACCACGCCTTTGGCGAGGGCTTTGCGGCGCTGGAAAATGACAGCGGGAACGGCGCTGTGGAACTGAAGAATACCGCCGGGTCTGCGGCAAACCTGCGTCTGCTGATGGGGGATTACCTGCAGTTGGCGGTGGCACAGGCAGACCTTGTACAGGATGCCTACGAGCAGAGCGGCATTTTTCAGGATGAGGAGATGGAAAACAAATTCTGTGCGGTCGCTGCACTGTATACCGAGGCCTGTCAGGTGATCGTGCGGGCGGATTCTGATATCCAGTCCGTAGAAGAATTGCAGGGTAAAACGGTGAGTATTGGTGCAGAGGAGTCCGGTTCAGAGCAGAACGCATGGCAGATCCTGTCTGCCTACGGTCTGAACGAAAAACTGGTAGAGACCATCAACCTGAATTACGAGGATGCCGCTGCGCAGCTGAAAGCTGGCAGGATCGATGCCATGTTCATCACGGCCGGTGCGCCCAGTGCGGTGGTGACCACGCTGGCGGAGGACTGCGGCATCCGGCTGCTGTGTGTGGACGGTGCGGCTGCAAAGCGTCTGCAGGACAGCTGCAGCAGCTACAGCGTGTGCACCATTCCGGCGGGCACTTACCCCGGACAGGAAGAGGAAGTGCAGACGGTAGGCGTAAAAGCGGTGCTGCTGGCCAGCGCGGCGCTGCCGGAAAAGCAGGTGGAGCAGCTGACAAAGCTGTTGTTCGACGGGCGCGAAAACCTGAGCACGCAGCTGGGTATCCGGCTGGATACCGAAGCCGAAGCGACCGAGGGCGTGGGCATCCCGTTCCACAAGGGAGCTGCCGCCTACTATAAGACGGCAGACATCACGGTGGCATCCTGAATGCTGCCGGGAAACAGAGGGAAAGAAAGACGATATGAAGATAGAACTGGATATGTATCAGACACTGGCACTTTCGGTGCTGGTGCTGCTGCTGGGCAAATTTTTGCGGGAGCGGGTGCGGATGCTGGAAAAATTCTGCATCCCGGCTCCGGTCATCGGCGGCGTGCTGTTCGCCATTTTTACCTGTGTGTGCTACGTTACCGGCGTGGCAGAGTTCGCCTTTGACGACATCCTCAAGGAGGTCTGCATGGTGATGTTCTTCACCTCAGTAGGCTTTCAGGCAAACCTGAAGGTGCTGAAAAGCGGCGGCAGGGCGATGATCGTATTTCTGGGCGTGGTCATTGTGCTGATCGTCAGCCAGAACTTTATTGCAGTGGGGCTGGCAAGCCTGCTGCAGGTGGATCCGCTGGTGGGGCTGTGCACCGGCTCCATTCCCATGGTGGGCGGCCACGGCACGGCGGGTGCCTTCGGCCCGGTGCTGGAGGATTTTGGCATCCGGGGCGCAACCACCCTGTGCACCGCCGCCGCCACCTATGGACTGATCGCGGGCAGCATGATGGGCGGTCCCATCGGCAAAATGCTTATTGAGCGGCACCATCTGCTGGACACTGCGGTGACAGAGGATGACAGCCTGCTGGTGGAGGAGGAGATCAAGCACGAGCGGCACAGTATGTACCCTGCGGCCAGCTTTCAGCTGATCCTTGCCATGGGCATCGGCACAGTGCTTTCCAAGCTGTTGTCCCTGACCGGGATGACCTTCCCCATCTATATCGGTGCTATGATCGCGGCGGCCATCATCCGCAACGTGGGCGAGTACGGCGGCGGCTACACCGTATATATGGGCGAGATCAACGATATCGGCGGTATCTGCCTGTCGCTGTTCTTAGGCATGGCAATGATCACCCTGAAGATCTGGCAGTTGGCAGAGCTGGCGCTGCCGCTGGTCATCCTGCTGGCAGGGCAGACGCTGTTCATGATCGTGTATGTCATTGTGGTGGCGTATAACGTGATGGGTAGGGACTACGATGCGGCGGTCATCGTTTCGGGTCTGTGCGGCTTCGGCATGGGTGCTACTCCCAATGCCATGGCCAATATGCAGGCTGTGTGCGACAGGTATGCACCTTCCGTCAAGGCATATCTGCTGATCCCGCTGGTGGGCAGCCTGTTTGCGGACTTCCTGAACAGTCTGGTCATTACGGTATTTATCAACTTTATCTGAGACGTCCGGTGTGCGCACGGAGGGAGAAAATCCTCCGTGCCGGAAAGGAGAAAAGGCTATGGCCATCCATCAGCGGCTGAAAAACTGGTTCCGGCAGAAGAGCCGGAGCAGAAAGAACGGACAGGAAGAAACGGTGGCGGTGCCGGAGGTGCACACCGGCAAGGTGCGGCACAAAGCGGCGGACAGCACCCCGGAGGAAGACCGTCCCATCCATTACGACAATGTAGCCATCCCGGAGATCCATATTCATTCGCGGAAAAAATAAGGATACAAGAGTGCACAACAGCCGGGCCTGCGGGTCAGGCGGTTGTGCTTTTTGCGCTTTCTCCTCCCCAACAAAAACACCCCCTGCAGTCTGTACGGGCAGACCGCAGGGGGTGCTTGGCTTTTTAGATGCTCAAAGAATTAGAGGAACACATACTTGAGGATGAACAGCACGGTGAGCACATACATCAGCGGGCTGATCTTCTTCTCCTTGGCCTTGCCGGTGATTACATTGATGATGGTCCAGGAGATGATGCCGATGGCGATACCCTCGGAGATGCTGTAAGCAGTGGGCATTGCCAGAATGGTCAGGAAGGCGGGGATGCCCTCGCTGGGATCGTTGAAGTCGATCTTGACGGCAGAGCCCATCATGTAGAAGCCCACGATGATCAGAGCCGGAGCAGTAGCAAAGCTGGGGATGGTGAGGAACAGCGGGCTGAAGATGGTAGCCAGCAGGAACAGCACGCCGGTGGTCATAGCGGTCAGACCGGTGCGGCCGCCCTCGGTAACGCCGGAGGCGCTCTCCACGAAGGTGGTGGTGGTGGAAGTACCCAGCACAGCGCCCACGCAGGTGCCGATGGAGTCTGCCATCAGTGCGCCCTTGATGTTGGGCAGACGGCCGTCCTCGTCCAGCATATCAGCCTTGGAGGCCACGCCGATCAGGGTGCCCAGCGTGTCGAACAGGTCCACGAACAGGAAGGAGAACATCACGGCGAAGAAGTTCAGCAGGCCAACACCGGAGAAATCGGTCTTGAACACCTGACCAAAGGTCTCGCCCAGTGCGGAGAAGTCGAAGCTGACAAAGGCGGTGGGGATCACGGAGTACATACCGGCATCCACATCGGGGACGTAGATACCGGTCAGCTCGCACACGATGCCCAGCAGCCAGGTGATCAGGATGCCGTACAGGATGCCGCCCTTGACCTTTTTGACCAGCAGGATGGCGGTGATGACCACGCCCAGCAGAGCCAGAATAGCGCCCACGCCCACGCTGTGGAAGGTTGCGCCCTTGAAGTGCTGGTAGGTGACCAGCGTGGAATCACTGTTGACGATCAGCTTGGCGTTCTGCAGGCCGACAAAGGCCACGAACAGGCCGATGCCCACGCTGACGGCGCTCTTCAGGGTCATGGGAATGGCGTTGAAGATGCCCTCGCGCACATTGGTCAGGGACAGTGCAATGAAGATGACGCCCTCAACAAAGACGGCCATCAGAGCCAGCTGCCAGCTGTAACCCATGGTCAGCACGACCGTGTAGGCAAAGTAGGCGTTCAGGCCCATGCCGGGAGCCAGTGCAAAGGGGTAGTTGGCCAGCACAGCCATCAGTGCGGTGGCAATAAAGGATGCCAGCGCGGTGGCGATCAGCACAGCCTTGGAATCCATGCCCGCTGCGGACAGGATGTTGGGGTTGACGGCAAGGATGTAAGCCATGGTCATGAAGGTGGTGATACCGGCCATGATCTCGGTCTTTACATCGGTGTGGTTTTCTTTCAGGTGAAAGAACTTTTCTAACATGAGAAACCTCCTGCTTCCAATAAAACACTCCGCCGGTTGCGGACGGCGGAGAAAGAACAGCTCCCATTCTATCAGCTGAAAACGTTTTTGTCCACACCAGAAACACACAAATTTCGCAATTTGTTCAAATTTTCTTAAATAAGTATGACTTATCTGACAAAAATCTGACATTTTTTAGTAATTTGGACGGAATGCAGACAATTTGTGCAGAAAAAGTGTGTGTGGGAAAAAGTAGTTCCGAAACACCCGCAGGGTGTTTCGGAACTACAAATAAAATATTTTTTTGCAAATGAACGGCGCTTACAGCGTCTCTACCCGGTCGAACAGATCCTTTGCGGCTTCCACGGCGTCCTTGCTGCCAAAGGCGACCCGCACGCCGCCGGAAAGTACGTCAGACATGGCAGTGGCCTGCGCTTTGAGCAGGGCGGCGTCCACGCTGCACAGCGCCTTGCGGTCGGCGGCGCGCATCTCGTCCGTGATGCCGCAGAAGTACCGGTGATCCAGCTCCCGGGCGGCGGCACGCGCCTTGCGGGGCGTGTCCAGCTTGGCAGCAGTGCCCACGATGAACTCGTCCAGATCCCGGGCGGTGTAGTCCCGGGCGGCAAGGGCGGCAGGGGCATTTGCAAAGGTCTCGTAGCTTTCCCGCAGGTGGGGGTCCCGGTAGGTGTACAAAAACTCGATGCCGTCTGCACAGAGCATTCCGGTGCCGTAGGCACCGCCCACCTCCCGGATGGTGTGCCACAGGTACTCGTAGCTCATCACCCGCGCCAGCACCCGGCGGCGGCTGTCCCGGGGCATGGGCCAAGCCAGCACATCGTAGTTCACGCCGCCGTCAATGATAAAGGCTTCGTTCACCGGGGGCGTCAGGGGCTGGGTGTAGGGCTGCGCCGGGGTGCGCAGGGCGGCGGCAAAGCGGCTTTCCGGCAGCAGGGTGCGCAGCTTTTCCAGTGCAGCTTCGGTGCCGTGCAGGCTGACGGTCAGAGCAGCGTTTTGCAGCACCCGGCTGCGCACAGCATCCAGCTTTGCGCCCAGCGCCGCCCAGTCGGCCTTTTCCAGCAGACCGCACAGGAAGTGATAATAGCTCACGCCGGTGCAGGCTTCGTCCGCAGCGCCCTCTACATAATAATGGGCGCGGGCGCGGGTGGAGGCAAACTCGTTGCCCTGCTGGATAAACAGCTGCTCCATGCGCAATTTCAGCTGGCTGACCACCCGGGCATAGGCCGCTTCGGCGGCAGCGCCGGTAAGGATGGTATCGTACAGCCACTCGCCGCCGATCTCCACCGCCTTTTCCAAGCTGCGCTCCAGCAGGCTCAGGCAGAGGGAAAGCTTCGCATGGCAGGGACTGCCCTCCTGCCGCCCTGTCCAGAGATCCAGCTGGGCGCGGCTGTCGCCCAGCCAAGTGCTGCGCAGGGTGTTCAGCTGCTGGGCGGTGTGGGCGGGGGTGTCCAGCTCGTCCAGCACATCAGTGAGCAGATTCAGGTATTGCAGCTCCTCCGGGGTGACAGTGCCCAGATCATAGTAGAAATTCAGGTACAGGCTGCCGGCAGAGGGGTGGCGCAGCAAGGTGGCACCGGCCAGCTGCTCGGCGCTGCCCTGCGGGGTGGCATCGCCTGCGCCAAGGTCGGCGGCGGTGAGGGGGTGCTCCAGCACCAGCTTGCCATCGGTGCGCACCGGGGCGGCGGTGTCCTCAGTCTTGGGTGCGGTGGGAATTTGCACCACCTGCACCGGGGCGGGGGCAAACAGCTCCCGCAGCAGGGCGTCGAACCAGCCCTCCTCCAGCTTGCTGCGCAGGGCGGCGAAAAGCTTATCGGTGTGCAGCAGCAGGGCGGCATCGCCGGTATGCAGCCAGCCGGTGGCGGCGTTGATGGCGTCCAGCACGCCGTCCGGCAGGCTGCCCGGGCGCTCCAGCGAGGCAAACTCGGCTTCGTTCAAAGCGGCCAGCAGCAGGTCGTGAGGAATGCCGGCCTTTAGCAGCTCGTCCACAGCCTTGCGCACGGCGGGGGCAAACTTGCGGGCAGAATCCACCGTAGCACCGCGCAGCAGCAGCTCCAAGGTGGGCTGCAGGGTGCTGTCGTCAAAGCCGATGTCGATATCTGCGCCCAGCTGCTCGGCCAGCAGCGCGGCCTTGAGGGGAGAGCTGTTGGTGCTCAGCAGCGCACCCAGCAAAATCTCCACACCCAGCTGCCGCTCCCGGTCGGCAAATGCACCGGTGTACCATGCCAGTGCGCACTGCACCTCGTCCGGCTTGGGCTGGTCGGTGTAGTAGGGCAGCTCCACGAATGCGCCGGGCTGCTCGTCCTGCATGGTCAGGCGGGGGCGGGCAGCGGCCTTGGGCATCTTGGACAGGTAGTCCTGATCCAGCCGTGCCAGCTTATCGGCCATATCCATCTTGCCGTACAGGGTGATGCAGCAGTTGTCGGCGCTGTAATGGCGGCGGTACACCCGCTGGTATTTCTCGTAGGTCAGGGCGGGGATGGACGCCGGGTCGCCGCCGGACACAAAGCCATAAGCAGTATCCGGGAACATCGCCCGCTGCAGGGCGTTTTGCAGCTGAGCATCCGGGGAGGCCAGCGCACCCTGCATCTCATTGTAGACCACACCGCTGACCGTGCCGTCCGCGTCCCGGTGCCAGCCCTCCTGCTCGAACACGGCAGAGTCCACCATAGCCAGCGGGCAGAACACCGCGTTCAGGTAGACATCCATCAGGTTGCAGAAATCGGTCTCGTTGGGGGTGGCAAAGGGGTAGACCGTCTTGTCCGGGAAGGTCATTGCATTGAGGAAGGATGCCATGCTGCTTTTGAGCAGCTGCACAAAGGGGGAACTGACCGGGTATTTTTCGCTGCCCGCCAGCACAGAGTGCTCCAGAATGTGGAACACGCCGGTGTCATCGGAGGGGAAGGTGCCGAAGCCGATGCCGAAGGCCTTGTTGACGTCCTCGTTCTCCACCAGCAGCACGGCTGCGCCGCTGACGTCATGGGTGAGCAGGGTCAAAGTACCGTGCTGCTCGGGGCAGTCCTCGGTGCGCAGGACGGTATAACCGGGATAGTGTGCCATTTTTATTCTCCTTTACGGGATATTTTTCACAGAGGATACGCCTGCGGCTCAGCCGCCGAACAGGCCGAAAAAGCTGGTGTGGGTCACGCCCAGCACAAGGAAAAGAGCAATCAGGGCGAACAGCACGCCGATGATGATGTCCATCTGGTGCACCGTGAGCGGGAATTTATCGTAAAGCTTTTCCTTGGGGTTTACAAAGTCCTTGTTGCCGTTGTCCAGCAGGCGCTTTTTGCCCTGCTCAAAATCGGCCTTCTGCGCCTGCAATTCAGCCCGCTGGCGGGCAAGTTCTGCCTCGCGGGCGGCCAGTGCGGCCTCGCGGCGTTCAAGTTCGGTCTGGGTATCCGGGGTGGGCTGTGCCATGAAAAGTCCCTCCTGTAAGCATAAGATGTTTTCCTTATGATACCACAAAAATGTGGACAAAAAAAGCACCCGCAGTGCAAAGACTGCGGGTGCAAAGGGGGATGATGAGGAGATTACTTCTTAGCCAGATACTTGCGGATATCAATGGCGACAGCCACGATAATGACAAGGCCCTGAACGATGTAGGTGTAGGAGGAGTTGACGTTCATGAACTGCAGAGCGACCTTCATCAGCTCAAAGACCAGAACGCCGACCAGAACGCCGGGCACGGTGCCGACGCCGCCGGTGGTGGAAACACCGCCGATGGTGCAGGCTGCGATGGCGTCCAGCTCATAGCCCATTGCAGTGTTGACGGATGCGCCGCCGGACTTTGCAGCCAGCAGGCAGCCTGCCAGACCGAACATGCAGGAGGCCAGAATGTAGATGCGGATCTTGGTGGCGTTGACGTTGACACCAGCCACCTCGGCAGCAGCTTCGTTGCCGCCGATGGCGTACATATACTTGCCGTGGCGGGTTTTGTTATACAGGAACCAGAAGCAGACAGCCACGATCAGGGCGATCCAGATCAGCACAGGAACAGCAAGGAAGGTGTCCTTTGCCAGTGCAGTGAAGTTGGAGTTCAGGGAGCCGATGGGGGTACCGCCGGTGTACACCAAGCAGATACCGTAGACCACCTGCTGCATACCCAAGGTAGCAATGAAGGGCTGCACCTTCAGGTAGCTGACCACCAGACCGTTGCACAGACCCACGATGGCGCAGATGGCAATGACCAGAACGAACACCAGCGGGGTGGAGATGGTGGGCATGTTGGGGTAGAACTTGCCGGAAGCGCCTTCGGTCTGCGCAAAAATGCAGGCAAGGCAGGCGGCAAAACCGGCCAGACGGCCTGCGGACAGATCGTTACCGGTGGTGATCAGGCAGCCGGAAATGCCCAGCGCGATGATGTAGCGGATGGACACGTTCTTGAACAGGTTGATCATGTTGGTGCCGGAGAAGAAGTTGGGGTGAATGATGCCAACGATCAGAGTGACGGCCAGCATCATTATGATAATGGCGTTGTTGCTGAGCCACTTGCCCACAGCCTTGCCATTCAATTTTTTGGTAGCTTCCACGATAGACAGCCTCCTTAATTACTGATTTGCCGCAGCTGTGTCAGGTGCGGTCTCGAACTGGGTAGCCAGCGCCATGATGTTCTCCTGGGTGGCATCCTTACCGTTGATAAAGCCGGTGATGCGGCCATCGCACATGACCATGACACGGTTGGACATACCAATGATCTCGCTCATTTCAGAGGAGATCATGATAATGCTCTTGCCCTGCTTGGCCAGATCAGCGATGATGCAGTAAATTTCGTACTTTGCACCGACGTCGATGCCGCGGGTAGGCTCGTCCAGAATGAGCACATCGGGGTTGTTGGCCAGCCAGCGGGCGATCAGCACCTTCTGCTGGTTGCCGCCGGAAAGGCTCTTGATCTGGGTCTTGGGGCTGGGTACCTTGATGGCCATCTTTTCCTTGTTGGTAGCCACCAGATCGAGGATCTTCTGGTTGTCCAGCATGATGGGGCCCTTCCGCAGGGCATCCAAGGAAGCGATGGAGATGTTATCGGCAACGCTCAGCACGCCCAGAATGCCGGTGGCACGACGGTCCTCGGTCAGCAGAGCAACGCTCTTCTGAATGGCGTCGCGGGGCTGCTTGATGTTGACCTCTTCACCCTTGATCCACACCTTACCGGAGGTATGGGCACGCAGGCCGAAGATGCCTTCCATCAGCTCGGTGCGCTGTGCGCCCACCAGACCGGCAACGCCCAGGATCTCACCCTTTTTCAGCTCAAAGCTGCAATGGCGGAAGGAACGGGGATGGATGGAGGTAAAGTCCTCCACCTTCATCATGACCTCGTCCGAGGGCACGTTCTCCAGCGGGGGGAACAGGTTGGACAGCTCACGGCCGACCATCTTTGCAATGATCTCTTCCTTGGTCATGTTGGCAACGTCCCACTTGCCGATGTACTGGCCATCGCGCATGATGGTGACTTCGTCCGCGATGACCTTGATCTCGTCCATCTTGTGGCTGATGTAGACCAGAGCAACGCCCTGCTCCTTCAGCTCCCGCATGATGCGGAACAGGCTCTCGACCTCGTTTGCGGTCAGAGAGGAGGTGGGCTCGTCCAGGATCAGCACCTTGCAGTTGGCGGAAACGGCTTTAGCAATTTCCACCATCTGCATCTGGGCGATGCTCAAAGAACCCAGCTTTGCATGGGGATCGATGTCCAGCTTCAGTTTCTTCAGCAGTTCATCGGTATCTTTGTACATTTTGGCGTGATCCACAACGGTGACAACGCCGTATTTCTTGGTGGGGTAGCGCCCCAGCCAGATATTCTCAGCCACGGTACGGGCCGGAATGGGCTGCAGCTCCTGATGCACCATGGCGATGCCACGATCCAGTGCATCCAGCGGGGTGGGGATGGTTACCTTCTGCCCCTCGTATTCGATCTCGCCCTCGTCCATCTTGTAAATGCCGAACATACATTTCATCAGAGTGGACTTACCGGCGCCGTTTTCGCCCATCAGAGCCATGACTTTGCCGGGACGGAGCTCCAGCTGAGCATGATCCAGGGCTTTGACACCGGGGAAGGTCTTGACCACGCCTTTCATTACCAGACGGTATTCTGACATTCCGCAAAAGCCTCCTTTTTGTTTGTTGACAGGCGGCAGGTAGGCTAAAATAAGGCGCGTGCGCGGAGAAACTTTCTC